>Ga0164296_1000296_pt1 | contig 62180 bp, 59 predicted proteins | sample GEODES057metaG_FD_113533 | JGI IMG/M metagenome (GOLD analysis project Ga0164296, IMG submission 113533) | Dystrophic lake water microbial communities from Trout Bog Lake, Wisconsin, USA - GEODES057 metaG | ecosystem: Environmental > Aquatic > Freshwater > Lake | place: USA: Trout Bog Lake...
AACCCAGCCAAGGTCAGCGGTACACAGACTGGCGCTCAGGCAATTCAGCTTCAGGGCGATCTGTCGTTCGTCAACGATGCGACAAACACTTCTCTGTATGACAGCGGAATGGTCGGTATCGCTTCTCTCAACGGTATGTTCCAGCCAAGCGGACCTCACTTCGATGCTAAGAGCACCGGTGGCGTAATGCGACTCGACTTCACCAAGATGATCTCCATCACTCCAGAAGTTGGACCTGGTACCTACCAGAACGTCGGAACGATCACGATCATCCGAAACTAAGGCAGAAGATTGCCCACTCCAGATTGTTGGAGTGGGCCAACCCATTGAGACAATACAATGAAACTCTTTAGAATTCTTCTGATGCTTATGGTCGTATCGCTCGTGGCCATCGCTGCAGCACAAGAAGGCGGGGACGGTGGTGGTGACAGCGGTAATAATGGCGGCAATACCTCACAAACTGGTCGACATTTTAAGTACACACCGGCTGACTATATAAACGCTGATTTCTCAAAGGCAGGCAACGTAACGCTGACGAGCAAAACGACTGTCAACGTGAATACCTATCTCTACATCGCAGGTTCGCTAAGCGCAAACTGGGAAGTAAAGGGATGGGGCACCGGCATCGACAGCCAGACCAATACCATTCGCTTCTACCACAACGGTACTTTGACCATCCAATTCTCTCAATTCGCAAATCCCGCAAAGATTTCCGGGACGCAAACGGGCAGTCAGACAGTGACGCTGTCCGGCGAAATGAAGTTCTACAACAACAATTCGATGAAGCTCCTCTATGATACGAAGCTAATTCCAATTGCTTCGTTCAACCAGATGTCTGGTTCTAACGCCCTGAAATTTGACTCAAATTCGACGGCAGGAATTCTTCGGGCTGACTTCACAAAGCAGATCTCGGTCGCTCCAAACGTCGGTCCTGGCAAATATCAAAATATCGGAATTATCTCTGTAACTCGGAACTAAGCAGGCGAGCCCTAGCTGTTGTTGAATTTCTGGAACTGTCTCATGAGGTTACTGATGAGGCAGTTCCGAGTACAGAGGCCAGAATTTCTTGTCAGATCGGTGTTCTCTTTCTCAAACTTTTTGAGGATCCAATTTGACTCTGGTTTCACTTGTTATTTCCTTTGCTCTCGTGCATCCTTGAAATCCAGGAAACAAGAACTTACAAAGCGGTGCAATTAGCTGCCGACTATGAGTTCATTTGATCTCACAGTTGTTCAATCTGGCTCTCGCCCAGTCAATGCCAAAGAGAAGCATAAGCGGTCACCCAAACCGAGTACCGGACTAGTGGTCACTCCTTACAATGCCCAGCTTATAGGGCAAGGATTGTCGTGGCTTGAAGGCTCTCTAACATCAGCATAAAATTTACTTATCGAGCGGCTAGCAGTAAAGAGGCAGCCGCAAATAACCGAAAAGGAATACCAAGCATGAAACGAATCTCGCTCATTTCGCTCTTCGCTTTGGCTGTACTCGCTCCAAGCGCTATAGCTCAGAATAATCCCAATACTCCGCAGTCGGAAATTGGGGGCCTCCTGATCTCGCCTTTGCTACAGAGAGTAATTGTAAAACCAGGCCAAACTAGCGACGTAACATTCACTGCACACAATCCACGACAAGTTCGTGAAACAGCCACATTTGAGCTGCTATCTTTCTCGCTCGAAGATTGGAGCTACAAGACTACTTATGGAGCAGATAATCCAAGAGATTGCTCTGCTTGGTTCCCCTCGAAGAACCAAGATATTCAAGTCGAACCTGGTCAAAGAAAGGATATTCACCTGAAATTCGAAGTTCCAAGAGGTGCAGCCGGTGCTTACTGGTGCATGCTCAAAGTCACTCCTCGTCCAGACGGCTCCACAACCAAGTCCGCGGTTATGTATGAAATCCCTCTGGTCTTGATTGCAGGTAAGAACAGCAAGCCTTCCCTTCGAGTTCAAACACCGACCCTCGGTCGAGTACCAGGTGCCAAGTCTGGATTCCTTGCGACGCTCCCCATCGAAAGTATCGGGGACGGATTCACGACGATTGGTGCGGTGGGTAACTTACGATCCATGCCGTCTGGCCGAATCGTCAACGACTTCAGACTCGACGACAGAAACTTGATGCCAATGACCAAAAGGAATCTGTCGTTCCTGGTTCCAAGTCTAACCGATGGTCAATATCGAATGATGTTCCGAGCTATAGCTGGAACGCGGTCACTGGACCCCATTACGGTCGACTACATCGTCAGCAAGGGTGTTGCCAAAGCTCTCTCGGATCCAGCCGCATTAGAGCAAACCCCCATCACCATGGAACCAAGTTCCTTCAACTTATCGATACCCAAGGGTGGAAACCGATCGATCAGCATCAAGATCACCAACAATGGCTTGAAACCTCTCTCAATCAATCTCTCGGCAAACACGCTAGACCAAAATCTGTCCGGTTCAATCGGAGTTAGTGAAACCAAAAACCCAGTTGGAATGTCAGTCGATATCGACAACGATAACGACCCAATCGCCCCTGGCGAAACCAGAACCGTAAGAATCGCTCTTGAAGTCCCCGAAACGGCCGAAGGCGACATCTGGTTCGCATTGGTCGCTAAAGAGAATGGAAATGCCAAGGCCCTCGCGGAGAGTTCTTACTGCTCGATTTCGGTACCTTCAACACAGAAACCTGGCCTGACGATCGAGAACGCCGAAGTGATCAAAGACCGTGATAAAGCAGTAGCTATAAAATATAATGTCCGGAACAGTGGAAACATAGCCCTTAGACCAGAGCCATCGGCTGCTGTACTCGAAGAAGGCGTCCGTCTCTTGGCTCGAGTTGGTGTAACTCCAGTCGGTGATGGTGGAATTCTTCCTGGCAAGATCATCGAGAACACAATCATGGTCCCTGCTGGATTGAAACCTGGGAACCACGTTATCGAGATCGATTACCAATACAGTGCAACGGATATTGCCAAACTCAGAGTACCGATCACCATCCCAGCAGCCGCGAAGGCTGCACCAGCGAAAGCCAAAAGCAAGCCAGGTAAATAATGAACAACCGCCTCTTCACCGGCATAGTTTCGATCGTCATCGTAGCGTCATCTTATGGTCAGAACTCTGGTCATAAGATGACGGGGGACAAAGCCAAATCGAAACCAGCACTTGCGCATGCAAAGGGTCTGCCAATGCATGCGCCGGTGAAGGCAACAAAAGCCACGAACAAGATAGTCAAGAAGCCAGCAGCGATGTCGGATAAGAATGTAGCTAAGACTAAGAGCACAGCTCCAGCTACTCCACCTTCGACGAATGATGTCCTAAAAGGATTTGCCCCCGCAAAACCATCGAATAATCAAGCATTCAATCCAGCCGCAACCGATCAAACAACTCCTGCCAGTACAGTACCGGCCACGCAACCGAATTCCAGTCCCGTATTAACTCCAACCGCAGGGCAAGCCAATTCCACAAACTCTACGGCAACGCAAACAACCAACTCAACTCCCAGTACAAGCCTCACCACACCCCAAACCACAGTTCCAGATGCACCGATCGTAAAGAAGATCACCAACGTCTTCACCGATGCCGACATTAAGACAATCATTTCCGAAATCGCAAATGCAGCCCGAGTCTCGGTCATCGCGGACACTAGTGTTAAAGGGATCGAACTTTCGATCGAATTCAAGAAGGACACCATTGAATCTGCCCTTGATAAGCTCGCTTATGCTGCTGGGATTCTTTGGAAGAAGAAAGGGGATGTCTATTTGGTCAGCACTGGGATTCCCGAGGCACCACTCTTCTCGGAGTTCTCAGAAACCAAGGTTTACACCCCACATACTCAGCCTGCAGAAAATCTGTATGGTCTCCTCACTCGAAGCTTCACAACATACGCTCAATTGGACAAGGCAGCAAACATGATTAGCGTCACTGCTCCACCAAAACAGATGAGTGCAATCTGGAAAGCTCTCCAAGCCGCCGATGCGCCTCGGAAGCAATTCTGTGTTGAAGCAATGGTCACCGAAATGAATGATGAGACCATCAAGTCTGCGGGTTTCTCGTGGAACTGGCAGTATTTTGCCCAGGGTGCTGATTTGGCCCTAACCTATGCAACTGCAAAACCGTCTGACATCGTGAATCTCAAGTCACTCATCACGTCCAACAAAGCCGATTTGCGTGCAAATCCGAAGGTCATGGCATCTGAAGGACATGAAGCGAGCTTGACCGTTGGAAACGAAACCTACTTCCAGTTGATAAGCGGCAATTCAGCCTATACAACGGTTCAATATCAGCGGATCAACACCGGTATCACTCTCAAATTCACTGGTTACATCGAACCAGACGGCATGGTTAACCTTCATCTCCAACCTGAAGTAAGCGATGCGGTCGTCCTAGTCAACGGGAATCCTCAAACAACAGTTCGTAAGGCGGACACATACATTCGCATCAAGTTCGGCGATACTGTCGCCTTGGGGGGCATGGTTGTTGGAGCCTCAACCAAACAAACAACGAAGACGCCAATCCTGGGTGACCTCCCCTTGATTGGTCAGGCGTTCCGATCTAGCTCGTTAGACAAAACAAAGCGAGAGGTTGTGATCCTTATCACGCCGCGATTGGTAGCAGATTCTTTGGTTGAACATTCCTAAGAATCCACTTCACGACAAAACAAAAAGGCCCCGTCAACATCGACGGAGCCTTTTAAACTTGGAGCGGGAGACGAGATTCGAACCCGCGACCTTCTCGTTGGCAACGAGAAGCTCTACCACTGAGCTACTCCCGCAAGCAGAGAAAACTATACCTTCCCCCCTTTATGAATGCAACGGTTTGCACACAAGTAGAACTTAAATTCCGCGAATTAACCCACGAATTCTTCCTATACTGTTCTCATGACCGTGGAACTTGCCAGAGGAGTCACCTTAACTCCCGTACAAGTTGAGGACGCAGAGTCGCTTGCAGATTTGCGTGTACAGGCCATGAGAGAAAGCCTTGTTGCAGTAGGACGATTCGACCCGGATCGGGCCCGCCGACGCTTTCTTGATACCTTCCATCCCGAGCATACGCTTGCGATCGAACTTCAAGGAACAAGGGTGGGGTTCTACGTTTTAACTGCTCAACCTAACCACCTAGCATTGGACCACCTCTACTTAGCCCCATCTGCCCAAGGCAGAAACATCGGCACAATCGTGATCGAACACATTAAACGGCGAAGTGCTGAAACAGGATTGCCAATCAAATTGGGTGCTCTACGCGAAAGTAGATCCAACGGCTTTTATCAAAGCCATGGGTTCAGGCAGATTGGCGAGGCCGAATTCGACATTTTTTACGAGTGGGCACCAGCCGAAATGGACAGTATCGATTGCAACTCTGCGCACTAGCATTTGTTCCAAGAACTCAACCTGGCTTGATTTCGAGTCTAGTCAGTTCTCGACCCATCAAGGGAAGTGGAATCCAACCGGTTACTCTAACCTAATGAGTACTAGGCTGCTTCATAAATAGCCTCATGAAGCAGCCTCAAAGCAAGATGTTAAGCGGAGACGCCTTGAATATCGAACGTGAACTTAATCTCGTCAGAGATTAGAAGGTGACCAGTCTCTAAGACGGCATTGTACGTAATTCCATGAGCAGATCTTAAAAGCGTTCCGGAGCCGGTCGCGCCAGATCGGGTGTTGCCCCACGGATCCTTGACAGGTGGCACGACTTCAACTTCGACTGTGGTTGCTGCAGTTGTACCGTTGATCGTCAGATCGCCAGTTACCGAGTACTCAGTCTCGCTCTTCTTTTCAACGGCTGTGCTCACAAATGTGAAATTCGGATTCTGCTCGGTGTTTAGAAAGTCAGCCGACTTGAGGTGAGCATCTCGCTGCTCGTTGTTGGTGGTGATACCATTCGCATCGATAGTCAAGTTGAGAGAAGTGAGAGTGTCATCAACTGTCTCTACAGCGCCTGTGATTGCTCCCAGGGATCCTCTTACGGTGAATACACCCATATGTTTGACTGAAAAGTCGATGCTCGAATGCGTAGTGTCAATATTCCAATTCGTTGTTGCCATGATCTAATCCCAAATCGTTCTAGTAGTTTATACGGAATCAACACAACGAATATCGGCAATAATCCCTAAACCAGATTAGGAATTTGTTAATTCTGCTTGTCCCCGTCTATTTTAGAGATCTACCCATTCTGGCCTTCCCGCAATTCCGCCGTTTTGCCAAAACCACTCTCTGCCCTTCAAGAACATCGATCCCAGCGTGCCCAAGCCGACTAACGCCATAATGGAGTCTATGCGTTCCATTTCTCCTCTGCTTGCCGAGTTGAGCGGAGTGACCAAAAGGGCTGGAGAGTTAGCCCTAGAGTCCCGTAAGTCCCTTGTACGTGAACTGAAGCCAGATGGCTCAGTTGTAACAAACGGCGACCGTGCAGTCGAAGAATTTCTTCGTCCCATCTTAACCGAATTGGTTCCTGGTACCTCCGTCTGGGGTGAAGAATTTGGCTTGGATCCAGAAGGGGAAAATGGTTGGTGGCTGGTTGATCCTGTTGATGGAACCACGAATTATGCATTTGGTGCTCCTTACTGGGGCGTCAGCATCGCCCTTATGCAGCAGAACCGCCTGACATTGGGAGCCATCTATCTTCCTGACTTAAATGAGATGGTTGTCGCAGAGGCTGGTCTCGGCGCTTTTCTCAACCAAAAACCGTTAGAGGCGATTCCTACGGGTTCTGTTCGGGACGAAGAAATGATCTCGTATAGTGAGCGGCTTATCAGACGCTATCCCAAAGCTGTTTTCCCAGGTCGAATGCGCTGTTCAGGTGCTTTCGTCATCGATGGAGCCTTTACCGCAACTCAACGATTCCGGGGCCTTATCGGAATGGGAGAAAAGCTTTACGACGTCGCAGCATCGGTTCTGATCAATTCGGAATTGGGAGCTGATATACGGTATGCAAGCGGAGCACCCTTCATTTTGGCCAACCTAAAGGCAGATATAAAGATCGAGGAGCCATGGCTCATCTTTCCCAAAGAATCAGGATTTCGAATCTAATCCAAAACCGAGCCATGTTGGTACAGGTAGCCCGCTTGGAATTCGATTCCGCACAAACAAACAGGGTCCAAGATTGCCAACTTGGCAACTTGGACCCTGGCTTGATAAGCCCCTCTAAACGAGCAGTTCTCGCAGCGGAGTAGCTCGCGAAGGATGCTTGAGCTTTTTCAAAGCCTTTTGCTCAATTTGCCGAATCCTCTCGCGTGTAACCTGGAAGCACCGTGCGACTTCCTCCAGAGTATGCGGTTGGCCATCAAGAAGACCATATCGCATGGCAATCACTTCCCTTTCACGCTCGCTAAGCGTTTCCAGAATGTCATCGATCTTGCCTCGCATAACGGACCTCAAGGCTGCATCGGCAGGAGTTTCTCCGTTACGATCAACAATGAATTCTCCCAACGCAGCGTCTTCACTTTCACCTACCGGAGTATCCAGGGACAACGGTTCGGCGATGGCGCGATGGAAGTCTTCGACCTTTTCTGCAGCGATATTTAGGCTTCGACCCACTTCGGCTGTCGTTACCTCACGCCCTAGCTCCTGTTGAAGGTGGCTAGTCGCTTTGATCATCCGATTCACCGCTTCCAATGTATGAACGGGAACGCGAATGGTACGGCCATGATCGCTAATCGCCCGCGAAATAGCTTGGCGAACCCACCATGTTGCATACGTGCTAAATCGGAACCCTTTATCCGGATCGAATTTTTCAACTGCCCGGATTAGGCCCATGTTGCCTTCTTGGATAAGGTCTTGCATCGAAAGACCCCGTCCGATAAATCGTTTAGCAATGCTTACGACCAATCTGAGGTTCGCTTCGATGAGAACCATCTTGCACTCGTTGCATCCAACACGGGAATGCTTAGCAAGTGCGACTTCTTGATCAGGAGTAAGAAGTGGAATTCTGCCTATCCGCTTCAGCCACATACGGACTGAATCTTCAATATGCATTCCTTCTACTTCGAGGAGGGCTGGGGCCAAATCCATCTCAAATTCCGAGGCTTCGGACTCTTTGAAAATAGGCTTGGCGGCTTTGCCGCTACCTTTTGACGAAAGCTGTTGGCGCGCAGGACACAACGTTTCCGCTGCAATCGGGAACTCTGCATCCCGATTACCCTGCGTCAGCCTATTAGATTGCTGACTCGATTCTAGAACCATAACGTTCGCAAGGGACCCTCACCCTGCAACTCAAGGCGACTTCACTATACAAAAGGTTTTCTCTAATGCCAAATGAAATTGAACCTAAGAGAAGGAATTTAGAAGAAAAACTCTGTTCAAAAGAGATTGTCATCATCTTGTTGCTTTTTGAGCCGGTCCGGTTTCTGTTCCCGGAGCCTCATCAGGATTTCCTGACGTTTCGCAGAATCCAGCCCTCCTTTGCGAATTTCTGCGTTTTTCCTCTTCTGTTGTTTTTGCCTAAGCCGTTCAACGGTATCCGAAATATAGGTTTCGGTTAGGTTATTGGCTCGAATGTCAGATAGAAGATCAGATAAATCTTGCCGAAGCCCGTCATCTTCAAATCTATGCAACCATCGCGCAGGTTCACCTTCTGGTGCACTTACTGGAAAGACGTTCGCAATCGCTTCACTGATGCGGATTGCTTGCGGAGTCTCAAAAAGTTCTTTTGCCCGTGCAAACATCCAACCTACAACCCGAAACTGCATACTAAGAAATGCCAAGAACACAACCATCTCCGCTGAGTTCATCTTCTGAGACAGTTGAGGCGCAGAAATGTGTGGCACTGCTCTTCCAGCCTCTTTTGCGGCATGCGCCCGACGAACCTTGTTTACTTCCCTACGCAACGATTTTTGAGCCAATCCAACGTCTGGAATTCCCGGCAGTATCCCCGCGAGATGAATAATGTGGCGGTCGAGTTCCATCTCTGTTGGTGCCTCACTCAGGATGGCAATTGCTTGGGGCCAGAAGTCTGGGGATTCGGGCCCCTTACTCACCATCAGCGCCTGCATCTTATAGTCCATTGGAGTCAGACCGGTCTCTACGGACTGTTGCACAGCAGCGGGTCCAGCATTCCTCAGGAGAGTATCTGGATCCTCGCCCTGGGGCATTAATGCGACTCGGACCCTAAGTCCCTCTGACGAAAGAATTCCGACCGCACGATCCGCAGCTTTCTGACCTGCCGTATCACTATCGTAAAGTACGACAACTTCTTCAACCCATCGTTTGAGAAGTCTGGCGTGGTCCTCTGAAAGTGAAGTCCCCAGACTTGCCAGTGCACCCATGACACCCGCCCGATGACAGGCGATGACATCAAGGTAGCCTTCCACCAAAACGGCTCGCTTCTCTTTCCCAAACGAGTGGCGAGCACGGTGCATCCCGTAAAGCACCTTGCTCTTCTTATACAGCGGTGTATCGCTACTATTGATGTACTTTGGATGTCCATCCCCAAGCAGGCGCCCACCAAAGGCAACAAGAGCCCCTTTTTCATCACGGATGGGAAAAATCAACCTGCCACGGAATTTATCGAAGAAACCACCCTGTTGGTCTTCATCTACCAAGAATAAGTTCTTGCATTCTGCTAACTGAAACCCTTTCTTCTTGAGGTGAACCGCCAGGGCACTTCCGCCTTCTGGCGCATACCCAATTTCCCATGTGACTAGAGTTTCAGCATCTATTCCTCTGCGCTGACAATATTCTTGGGCACTCTGATTACGAGTAAGTTGTTCTCGAAAGAACTTCAGGGCCTCATCCATCGCTTCTTCTTGAGCTTGACGGACGGAAGGAGGGGTTGAATCTCCACGGTGACTAAGAGTGACACCGGCTATTTTGGCAAGAATACGAAAGGCTTCAATAAAGTCGACGTTCTGTCGCTTCATCACCCAGGTGAAAATATCACCACTTTCGCCACAAGCCCAGCACTTATAGCGGCCAGTTTGTGAGCTGACAACAAAAGAAGGGTTCCTGTCCTGGTGGAACGGACAGAGACCCTTCCAGTCTTTTCCTTGTTTAGTTAGGCTAACTTCTCGGCCGATAAGATCGACAATGTCGATTCGAGAACGTACATCCTCGCGCTCGTCGGCCAAGTGGTTTTCCTTAGGACTTGCCTGCTGCGACGACGATGCCCGTCACAACCTGCGGCTTCTTCGTACCCAAGCGAGTAAGTCTGAAGGCAACGTTATCGTGAACCAAATACTTGACTGTCAGGTTGTCACCTGCGATCTCGTATCCGTCTGGCTGACTGTAACCTTTCATGACACTGGCGAAGGTTGCACCAAAACCGATTCCACGCTTTGTCTTTACTCGACTGTTATCAAGACCGATTGCCTCGATCTGGACTACTCGGCCCTGCTTGTCGATAATGAACCCGTACTTGCTACCCTCTCGGTTGTAAACCCATCGTGTGAAAGTCACACGATCAGCTGCACCACCGTTTGCACCAGGAACTCCTGCTCCAGGAGCACCAGTTCCACCAGCCGGACCACCAAATCCTGGGCCACCAGGTCCGCCTGGGCCACCAGGACCTCGGAATCCACCGGGTCCGCCAGCTGCAGGGGGAGCGCCTTCTAGTCCAGCCGCGCCCATACCCATACCGCCTCCAGGACCTTTGCCGCGTTGCATTAACACTGTATCGCCAAAGGAGAAAGCATCATCACTCATACGGTTGTCAGCTGAAGCCGCACCACCGCCGCCACCTTTGCCTCGACCAGCACTACCTGGCACACCTGGCATTCCGGGAGGCATTCCACCTCGACCTGCAGCTCCACCCATAGCACCCGCACCAGCGCCAGCGCCGCCGCTCATCGATGTAGTTGATCCACCTAGCGCTTCAATCGAATCAGGAGTTCCGTAAACATCCAGAACATGCATTCCTGAATCGTACAGCTTGATGCCTACCAGACCATTCTCTGCGCCTGTAAACATCTTCGCAGCGGAAGCCTTCGCCTTGCCCTTGCTCTTATGCTTTGGCGAAAATGCCTGCGCATCCGTTGTGACGATCAGCGCCAATCCAAGCGCCAAACCCAATCCTGTCCACCTCATACTCACCGGTTTCAACATTCCTCCTAAGGTTCGATCTCGTGTCCGAGTTCAGATGTAATAGTAGACGACGGGACATCCCTCGAACGTCACACATCTCCACAGGTTTTGAAAACAAGACCTGATACTCCATGAGGTATACCCCTCGTAGAGTTTTATTGTGGAGAAACTTTTTTAAATGGCAGCAAATCTAGCGATCACATCTCAGGAATTCGAGCAGAAGGTGCTCCAGTCCGACGTCCCCGTTCTGGTCGATTTTTGGGCAGAGTGGTGTGGCCCCTGCAAAGCAATTGGCCCTTCCATTGAGCAGTTAGCAGCCGAATACGAAGGCAAAGCCAAAGTGTTCAAGCTTGATGTCGACTCCGATGGCGACTTGGCTATGCAATACGGTGTGATGAGCATTCCTGCTCTCATCGTTTTCAAGGGAGGCAAAGTCATCGACCAAATGGTCGGCGCAGCCCCTAAAGCCCAGATCGCGGCCTTGATCGACCGAGCACTCTAATTTCCTTTCTAGACATGGGAGCAAGTCGCCAGGCTTGCTCCCATTTTTATTTCGAAACTTATTGCCGTCTCCTAGCGTTTACAAATTGAATTCTGGGAACCGCCTTTTGGATCCCCTCATTCACTTATGAAAAAACTGGATTCTAGATTCGTCCAAACCTCTAGAGAGCTAACAGACCACTTGTCACGCCATACTGATCCCCGGAAAGTGGACCTTGGCTGACATAGAAACCCTCCCCTCTAACACACCGAAAGAAAGCGGCAACACCGTAGCGAGAGCTGGTGGCATTATGATGGTCAGCCTCACTTTGAGCCGACTGCTGGGGATGTTGAGGGACACCGTTTTAGCCAGCAAGTTTGGCCTTCAACTAGACGCAGATAGCTTCAAGGTTGCTTCCACCATTCCAGACATGATTTTCATGCTGATTGCAGGTGGGGGTCTCAGCTCGGCCTTCATTCCGGTCTTTAGTGAATATCTGTATACAGATCGAGAAGAAGATGCTTGGAAGGTTTTCAGTGTTGTAATAACTCTTTGCTCACTGATAGCCACCGGTCTCATCGTTATAGCATGGGTATTTGCCCCTCAAATTGCCCAATTCATGAGTGAGGGGCATCAGAAATACATGCCGGACGGCACACTGTACGCTGATCATGTTGCGCACTTGGGTCGCATCATGCTGCCTGCTCAATTTGCCTTTTTAGTTGGTTCAGTGCTACTCGGAACCCTGTATGCACGGAAGCAGTTCACGGCCCCTGGACTGGCCCCAAACGTTTACAACGTTGGCATCATTCTGGGTGCTCTAGTTGGATCGTCCGCTGGCATCGGAATCTCAGGAATGGCATGGGGAGCCCTCATCGGCGCGGTGTTGGGAAATTTGGTTCTGCCAACTCTGTTCATGACCGGAAAAGGTGGATGGTTCCGACCATCCCTTGACCTCAACTCTCCTGGTGTCAGGAAATTTTTTGCTCTCCTGTTACCGGTCATCTTGGGATTCTCCTTGCCGAGCGTCTGCCAATTAATCACCCAGAAGTTCGGTTCCTACTACTCGACCGGTGTCAACACAGTTCTCAATTCTGCCAACAACCTAATGATGGCTCCACTAGGGATTTTTGGCCATTCGCTGGCATTGGCAGCATTTCCAGTCCTGGCCCAATTCTATGCCCATCAGAAGATGGACCTCTATCGAGCCGAAGTTTCTAAGACTCTGCGAACGACTCTTTACTTGAGCATTCCGGCAAGCGCTGTTCTTTTGGCACTTGCCCCTCAAGTGGTAAATCTGGTTTACGGTTACGGCAAAGCAGCACATGAGATGCAACTTGGCTCATTGACGGTCTGCTTGCAGGTTTATTCTCTTGGCATTTGGGCTTGGTGCATGCAGCCCGTGCTAATGCGTGGATTCTTTTCTATTCACCAAACAGCAAGACCGGTCATCATCGGCACGATCATGACCGCGGTCTTCATTGGATTGTGTGTCGCCGTGGTCCATAGTTCAGTCGGCTACCTCGGCCTTCCTGCAGTTACAAACGTTGCGGCGATCCTGCTGGTCATCAGTTTGCTATTCGCGCTTGAGAAACAAGTTGGCTCTCTCGATAAGAAGGGGATTATCCTTACTATGTTGAAGAGCGCTGCGGCATCCGTAGTCATGGGTGGCCTGGGATATGGACTGTTCCTTTTCGTGCCACACGCACTTCCCAAGCTGGTATTGGTCGGGGTGTTTCTTGGAGTCTTCTGTATCATCGGATGGGTCTATTTCTTCTTGACTCGAGCAATGAAGATGCCAGAGAGTTCCTATTTAGACCGGGCCTTTTCCCGAGTCGGCGGGAAGCTAAAGCGTTAGGCTTTCAATCGTTACTGGTACCCTTGCGAAAATGACGAACGAATCTCACGAGCCGGTTAAGCCTACCCTGCCGAGCGATGAGGATATCCAAGCTCGATTCGAAAAGATACGAGAAGAGCTCAAGTCGTTCGAACTTCCAAACTTAACGGAAGAAGAGGAGTTGCAGGAAAAACTACAGCACGTTCAGTCCGCCCCAACGATCTCAAGAATGCCTGAGGTCCCTGAACTCAATATCCCCAAACGGAATACAACCGGCCCAGCCAAAGATGGAACTCCAGGTAATTACAACTACCGGGGGCTTGGAGTTGGCATGAGTGCTGCCTATTCACTCATCGGAGCAATGATTGTGGGTTATGGATTGGGTTGGGGATACGATAAATTGTTCCATGCCAACTATGGCCAAGTCATTGGGGCGCTAATCGGCAGCGTACTTGGAATTGCAAGCGCCATCTGGGTGATCAATAAAGACTCAGGAGATACCAAATAAAGGTTGGACAGAAAGCTATCTTGGCAGTAGGCACGGTTGCCCTAATTAGCCTTAGTGTCTATGGAAGTATCAGCGCAGGTCTTTACGGATGCTTCTGCGTGCTGTGTGGAACGGCTCTGGCTTCCTTTAGTATTTGGTCACTTTATATCCTCACTCAATCATTTTTAAGCTCTCAACCCGAACCCAAAGCCGGCGCTTATCGTACCGTGATGGTAGGCATCCTCAAACTTCCAGTAATGCTCCTGCTGATTTTCTTTGGAACTCGATCTTCAGGAGCAGCATTGGGTTGCTTTCTCGGGTCCCTTGGGCTGGTATACTCCGCCTTCATAGGGTTCTGGGCGTATAACAACGCCTGACCACCTTGAAGCATCCATGGACCTAATTCATCTGACCAACCTGCCCCTTGCCGCTGCTGCGGAGAAAGAGGAAATCGGGTGGAATATTTTCTTCTACAGTGGCCTTGTCATTGTGATCGTTCTGATCTTCGCGACTTTGGCAAAGAAGGATCTGAAAAGTCGGGTCTACAACTACCTTCCAACACGAGTTGCAGAGCATCTTTTCCTGTTTCTCGAGGGATTGACAACGAACGTCATTGGGCCACACGGAAAGAAATATGTTCCGTTCCTTCTAGCTCTGTGGACATTTATCTTCGTTGGCAATGTCATGGGTCTGCTTCTCCCAGCGACTCCTACCGCAGACTGGAGTCTCAATATCAGCATGGCGATCATCACGGTCGTCTACGTGCAATACGAAGGTATCAAAGCCAACGGCTTACTCGGTCACCTCAAGCACTTTGCTGGTCCCAAATTGCCAGCCGCAATGGTTCTGATTAGCGGTTTGATTTTTGTGGTTGAAATCGTTTCGGAGTGTATGAAGCTGGTTTCGCTCTCCATTCGTCTTTATGGAAACATCGAAGGTGGCCACATTGTTCGAAACAGCCTCGACTCGATCATTGCTGGCATACCACTCGGAGGCGCTTTGCTTCCAATCAAATTCTTCACCTGCTTGATTCAGGCATTTGTCTGGTCAATTCTCACCTGTACTTATCTGTCGATCGCTACCTCCCATGGTCACGACGATGAGCATGAGGGAGATCATGGTGACCACGGCCATCATCCGGTGGCTGCACACGCTTAGATTTGTATCTTTAAATCGCTCACTACTTGGAGGAACTTAATCAATGGAAAACATAGCTTTAGGAATTGGACTCGCAGTTGGAATCGCAGGTCTTGGCGTCGGAATCGGTCAGGGATTGGCCGCTAACGGTGGCCTTCAGGGCATGGCTCGACAGCCGGAAGCCGGTAAGCAGATCAACAACGCAATGTTGCTCGCGCTCGTCTTCCTTGAGTTGGTCTTCTTGCTCACCTTCGTTCTCGGCATCCTTCTGATTGGCAAGATTAAATAAATGCCTTGGCTGGCGATGGGATCTTCCTTTCGCCAGCCACATTTGACTGGAAAATCGAATGCGATCGTTGAATACAACAATTAAGACTCTGGATAACAAGGTGAAGATTTGAACAAGTTTGGCCTAATTGTTTTAGGTGCCGTCTTCTTGGTCATTGGCTATGTAGTCAAGGACCAATCTTGGACACGCCCTGAGATGTTCGCTGGCTTGCAGCTTGACTTTGGCAAGACGATCACGAATATTGGCGTTTTTCTGCTCTTTATTCCGGTGATCAATATCTACTTCTATACGCCCCTTAAAGAGGCGATGGACGCCCGCAACCAGGAACTGGAGACGACTTTCAGCGACGCTGAGCAGCTTCGAACTCAGATGCAGACCTTGAAGGCCGACTATGAAGCCCGATTGGTCAAAACTGAGGCTGAAGCTCGTGATCAGATTCAAAGTCAAATCAAGGAAGCTCAGAATTTGCGACAGCAACTCATGTCGGAAGCCACTCAAAAGGCTGACGCCATGGTGAAGCAAGCACAGCTTGAAATCGACCAGGAGAAGCAGAACGCAATTTCTGCGATTCGCACTCATGTAGTCGATCTCTCCCTTGCCGCCGCTGAGAAAGTCATCGGTGAGAACATGGACACTGAGAAGAATCGACGTCTGGTTGCCGAATTCATCGACACAGTTGAGGTGGCTCACTAACCGTGGCCGATCACCGCGTTAGCCGTCGATACGCTCAGGCGCTGTTCGTCACCGCCCAAAAGCACGACATGGTCACGAGTGTCGAAGATGATCTGAATACGATTGTCGGCCTCATGAACGCGAACGAGACGTTCAAAGACTTCATCATCGCGCCCTACCACGGACGCGATGAGAAGATCGCCACACTGGAAAAGATCTTTTCCGACCGAATCACTGGCCTCACCATGCAGATTCTCCGCGTGATGCTTATCAAGCGTCGCGAAGAGCAACTCGAAGGCGTTCGAAACGAATATGTCAAGCTTCGCCGAGAACATGGAGGCGTAATTTACGCCGTGGTGACTTCATCGGAAACGCTAAGCGACGATCAAAAGAAAGCACTGACCACCAAATTGGAACAGGTGCTGGGCAAGAAAATCGAAGCGGACTATAAGCAGGACTCCAGCCTCATCGGAGGCATCAAAGTCGCTTATGGCAACTACATTTTGGACGGTAGCGTCCGCGGAACCCTGAGCAGCCTCCGCGACAAATTAAGACACGATCTGCTCAAGCAGCAATAAGCTCAAACCCAATTACGGGAAACACTAGAGAGACCTAAATGGCCAGCATCAGACCCGAAGAGATTACAGACATCCTCCGCCAGGAGCTCGAAAAGTTCGAGAAAACAATCGACACCGAGCACGTTGGCACCGTACTTCAAGTGGGTGACGGTATCGCCCGCGTTTACGGATTGCCCGACTGCCAAATGGGTGAGTTGCTTGAGTTCCCGGGGAACATCATGGGACTCGCTCTAAACCTTGAAGAGGACTCCGTCGGCGTCGTTTTGATCGGCGAAGACAGCCACATCAAGGAAGGCGACTCAGTCAAGCAGACTGGACGCATCATCGAGCTTCCCGTCGGCATGGGCCTACTGGGACGTGTCGTAAATGCTCTCGGGCAGCCGATTGACAATAAGGGACCGATTTCTGGCGATAACTTTAGTCGAATTGAAGTCAATGCACCTGGCGTTGTTGATCGACAGCCAGTTACTCAGCCACTCCAGACAGGTATCAAGGCAATTGACGCCATGATCCCGATTGGCCGTGGTCAGCGCGAACTTATCATCGGTGACCGACAAACTGGTAAGACTTCGATCTGTATCGACACGATCATCAACCAGAAATCAACCCACCAGCCCGGTGGCGAACCTGTTTACTGTATCTATGTCGCTTGCGGTCAGAAAATGGCCAACGTGGCTCGTGTTGTTCAGACACTTACCGAACTCGGAGCGATGGAATACACAACCATCGTTGTGGCTTCGGCAGCTGACTCGAACGCCATGCAATACTTGGCACCGTTCGCTGGTGCCGCAATCGGTGAATACTTCCGAGACAACGGCAAGCACGCTTTGGTTATCTACGATGACCTCTCCAAGCACGCTCAGGCCTACCGAGCACTCTCGCTCCTCCTGAGACGACCGCCAGGACGAGAAGCCTATCCGGGAGACGTTTTCTATCTCCACAGCCGCCTACTGGAGCGCGCAGCCAAGCTGTCTGATGAAAAGGGTGGTGGTTCACTTACCGCACTTCCAATCATCGAAACTCAATCAGGAGACGTTTCGGCTTACATTCCGACCAACGTTATCTCGATTACAGATGGTCAGATTTATCTTGTTCCTGACCTCTTCTTCGCGGGCGTCCGACCTGCTATCGACGTAGGTATCTCTGTTAGCCGTGTCGGTGGAAATGCTCAGATCAAGGCGATGAAGAGTGTTGCAGGTAAGTTGAAGCTCGAAATGGCTCAGTACCGAGACGTTGCGGCTTTCAGCCAGTTCGCTTCCGACTTGGATAAGGCGACTCAGATGCAGCTCATCCGTGGTCAGCGACTTACTGAGCTTCTGAAGCAGGATCTTGCAAACCCATTTGACGTTGTCGATCAGGTTCTCACGATTTTCGCTGGTGGCCAGGGTGTCTTGGACAACTTGAAGAACGAACAGGTCAAGCCGTTTGAATCTGGACTTCTGAAGTTCATCAAGGACAAGTATCCCGAGATCCCAGAGTCCATCCGAACTTCGAAAGCACTGGGCAAAGATATTGAAGAGACCCTTAAGAAGGCTGTTCAAGAATTTGCAGGGCAGTTCAAGGGCTAATACTCAAGCATGGCGACACTGAAAGAGATCCGAGCTCGCATTAAAGCGGCGAAAAACATCCAGCAGATCACAAAAGCGATGAAGCTGGTTGCGGCAGCACGCCTTAAGAGGGCAACTGACCGAGTCCTTGAGGCGCGCCCCTATGCGGATAAGATGAAGGAATTGATGGGTTCACTGGCAGCCGCTGGTGAACTCCCTCCTCATCCCCTCATGGAAAAGCGTGAGGTCAAGAAGGCGGCCATTATCCTGGTCACCTCTGATCGTGGCTTGGCTGGCGGCTACAACACGGCTCTGATCCGGAAGACAACCGACTTCATCAAAGACGCGGGCTTTAAGTGTTCGCTGATTACGGTGGGTAAGAAAGGCACCCAGTTCTTCACGAAGAGGAGCTACGATGTTCTTAATTCCCTACAGGTTCCTTCAAGCGGCGCTCGAGTCTCAGATGCTATCGAAGTGACCCGATTGGCTCGCCAATTGTTCGAGTCCGGCGAGGCAGATGCGATCTACGTTTGTTACTCTAAGTTCTACTCGGCAATTCGGCAGGTCCCACAGATCGTGCAGTTACTCCCGATTGAGCCTCCAGTAACCAGCGGTAACGCGAAGACAATTCCGTTCCAGTTTGAGCCTGATCCGGCCAAGCTCTTGGGCGACCTTCTTCCCCGCTACTTCCAAACTCTCATTTGGCAGTCTCTCCTTGAGGCAACCGCAAGCGAGTTTGGTGCTCGAATGACGGCCATGACATCCGCAACGGATAATGCAGGCAAGATGATCCAGCAGCTTACGCTTAAGGCTAACCGAGAGCGACAAGCCGCGATCACCAAGGAAATCTTGGAAGTCGTCGGTGGCGCCGAAGCACTCAAGTAACGCACTACAGTTCCACAAAGAAGAGCAGATCAGAGCTTCAAACTCTGATCTGCTTTTTTTGATCCTAGTTCGACAATGACAACTTTACATGGGATAGAAAGCGCCTAAAGACATCGAGGTTTGCATCGATAATCTTAGTCGAGGCCACCCCCCGCCCAGTAAGAGAAATTAGCAAAGTCGTGTTTCCTTTCACAGTAAACGCATTGATTACGACGTGATTTCCGTTGACTCTCTTGACGAGTCTAAACGAAGTACCGTCAGCATCAATCGAATCCAACTTTTCCGCTGTCCACCCCGGCATATTCTCTCGAGTCATATCGATAACCTGATTCGCAAGGTTTTCTGTACCCAAATCTGGCGTCGGGTTGACGTCATCTTCTAACTGGTTCACTCCACCATTTAGCAATACATTGGAGTTGTCCTTCTGATAGAGAAACAAAGCTCGAGGACTATGCGGAATGGCTTTCCAACCAACGGGCGGTGCCGGATAAGCAATTACATAGTTTTGGCTCAGTTCTTTGGCCCGCTTCATGTTCTTGGCCCAAGAAACATAACCCCCGAACGTCCCCAAGATCACGGCTGCTATGAGCACAGACATGACTTTTGAACGATAGCTACGGGTTGAGGACATGAATGCATTCTACGACGAACAGCCCCAAAGTGGCGTTATTCGGTCGCGATACGATCGGAGGTAATCCAAGTATCCAACTGCGTCTGATCGGCGGCTTGAAATTTGGCATACCACCCAGCACGTTCGTCGTAATGCTTACCCTTTAATTCCCTGCGAAGCTTTCCTTCGAGGTAATGGATCTTATCTTCACGTGTCTCGCATACCAAGCGCGGCACTTGAACAGACTTCCCGTCTTTCAAAGCTACCATCGTCACTCGAGCGGTATTGGTGTGCCGCCGAGTACCAAGCATCACATTTTCGGCATAGATTTCGATCGTGACTTCCACACTGGAACGCCCGACAAAATAGATCTGGCCAACAAACGTGACTAGTTCACCAACCTCGATCGGTTCGTGAAAATCGACCCGATCGAAGCTGGCAGTTACGCAGATGGTCCCAGCAAAGCGAGATGCCGTGGCATAAGCGCAAAGGTCAATCTTTGCCAGAATTGCTCCGCCGAACACTTTGCCGAGGAAATTTGCGTCCTGAGGTTGCATCACCTCTGACATCTCGGTTCGCGTCGACGAAACAGTTCTTGGCGTTAATCCCACGATTAAAGTGCGCCTGCAATGACGCCGTTGAACTCCTCTGGATCCAAGCTGGCGCCACCTACCAATCCTCCGTCGATATCCGACTGCGAGAATAAGTCTTTGGCGTTACCTGACTTCACAGAACCACCGTAAAGGATTCGAGTAGAGGAGGCTGCATCTGCTCCCAAAAGCAGTTCCAGCTGAGTGCGAATGAACGCACACACTCGGTTAGCTTCTGGTGTGTCGCAAGTCTTGCCTGTTCCAATCGCCCAGACAGGTTCGTAGGCCACGACCCCGTTCGAGAAATCATCGGCTGAAATTCCAGCCAAAGCTCCCTTGAGCTGATCGGCAATAACCGCATCCGTTCGCTCTTCGGTTCGCTCGGCGAGTGTTTCGCCAACGCAAAGGATAGGGTGAATCGATTGCTGAATAAGTGCCTTGATTTTGAGATTAACAGTTTCGTCGGTCTCAGAGAAATACGGAATTGTCGACTCCGGCACTTCGAGCTTGCCAAACCGGCCGCGTGTCTCGCTGTGTCCGACGATACAGAACGTGCATCCCGCGTCGGCAAGCATTCCCGCACTGACATTTCCAGTGAAAGCACCTGCTGTAGCCCAGAACACGTCTTGTGCTCCGTAGCGGACATGGTGACCTTTCAAAACGCTGGTTACCGTTTCGATTGCTAGGTAGGGGGGACAAATGGCGACATCAACTTCAGATTTAGAGTCAACCAACTGAGCTAAAGATTCGACCGCAGCGGAGGCTTGCGAGCGAGTCATATTCATTTTCCAGTTGCCGACTACGAGTTTCTTACGCATGAATCTAGGTTTTACCCTTCTCAGCCCCCCTTAGTCGGCACTGAATTACCTGTTGTTACACGATCTTGACGAACGCTTAAGCGGCTACTGTCACTTCAGGTTCGATCACGACCTCAACCTTGCCTCGAACCGCATTAGTGATGATGCAATAGTTATCCGCTTTTTCAGCCATGTCTTGGGTAGCTGTGACCTGTGCTTCAGTTGCTCCAGCGGTCAGGGTGATCTTAGGTCGAATAGAGATCTTGGTGTAAACGAACGAAGCACCATTCTGCTCCACCGTACCAACCACATCCACTTCGAGAGAGTGAATAGGCAATTTTCGATTGGTCGCAATGATGCCAAAAGTGATGGTGTAGCAGCCAGCAACAGCGCTGGTAAGCAGTTCTTCGGGGTTAGATCCATTACCAGTTCCCTGAAACTCGGTGGGAACGGCAATGGGAATTTGTATGCCGCTATGTCCGTTGGTGATCAAACCTGATCCTTCGCGCCCACCTTGCCAAGACACATGTGCCGGATATTCGTGTAGAGTTGCCATGAAATTTGGATTTACCTTCCTTACAATGATTCTAGGGGTTACCAAATGAGAATTGCGTCATGTAACCTTGCCCCGATGAGCAAATTTCGTATTGAAGCGGATGGATACACCCCATTTGAAGCTGAAGCTGGCGCAAAGCTCGCTTTGGCCCTTGAACAGAACGGTGTAGATGTAAGTCACCGATGTGGTGGACAGGCGAAGTGCACCACTTGCCGAGTCGTCATCAAAGGCGAACAGCCTGAAATGGGCGAAACAGAGCGGCAAAGCCTTGATGAGGATGGAGTGCTCGGCCAATTCCGATTGAGTTGTCAGATTAGAGTCGATCGAGACATGCAACTGGAAGTCTTAATGCCAGCCAGCAAACAGGGCTGGGAACCTGGAGCTGCGCTAGAGCCCTAGCCGATCCCTTGAGTGTGATCCTCCAACACACACTTTAAGGCTCATTTGTCCCAAAAACCGGACGGAGCATGCATTTTCATGCCACCCACCGTCCGGTTTGTTCGTTATAGTGATTGTATGCTCGTAGTCTTCATGGTAATGGTCTTGATCTTTATCGCGCTGATATCCCTTATCGTTTGGGCAGCCACCAACAACCGACAGGCCACCATGATGGGTGGACCAACTTACATCCAGCCTGGCGTCGTCATTGTTGAAGAGCCTCCCATAGTCGATGCGATGATCGCCGCTGACTTGGCCGCTGATGTTGCCGCAGGAATCGCATTCGGTGCCGCAGAAGGAAGCATGATGCACAACCAAGGCGGCATGTTCGACAACGGTAACAACTTCGGCGGTGGGAACGACTTTGGTGGTGGAGACTCTGGTTTTGGAGGCAACGATTTCCTTGGTGGAGATTCCGGATTCGATAGCAGCGGTGGTGGCTTTGATTCCGGCGGTGGCGGCGATTTCTAAACCCAGCATCAATTGAGATTCAGGCATCGAGCAGGGGTGGGTATCATCCCTGAGTCATGAGTGATTTGCTTGCCCGCGATCTAATTCGCGATGTCCCAGATTTTCCAAAGCCCGGCATCCTTTTCAAGGACATCACGCCCGTTCTGGAGCATGCAGACGCCTTCAAACAGGTTTGCCACCTGATTGCTGAAGACGCCAAAGCGCAGGGTGCTGAAGCAATTGTGGGAATTGAAAGCCGGGGCTTTATCTTTGGAGTTCCCGTTGCCCTTGAGCTTGGCGTGCCTTTTATCATGGCTAGAAAGCTCGGCAAACTTCCCTACGATCGAATCACAGAGGAATATGCCCTTGAGTACGGCACCAACACAGTTGAAATGCATGTAGATGCGCTAAAGCCAGGTCAGAAGGCATACGTGGTAGATGACCTCCTGGCTACGGGAGGAACTGCAGCCGCTGCGGCTCGATTGGTCGAACGACTGGAAGGTAAAGTCTGCGGTTTCGGATTTCTTATTGAGTTGACCTTCTTGGAAGGTAGAAAGAATCTCCTGGGTTATCCAATCAAAGCTCTGATGGACTTCTAAGTCCGTCATATTCTTTTCAAAGGCGCTCGAACATCAAGTTCTTTGAGCGCCTTTTTCATTTAACCGTCCAATGAACGTCCCAAACCAAACACAAAGACCTTTCCTGTTGGCTGTTATGGGGCCAACTGCATCTGGAAAGTCGGCCCTTGCCGAGGCGTTGGCAGATCAATACGATGCCCAATTGATCAACGCCGATGCGTTTCAGGTTTATAGAGGGATGGACATTGGGACAGCTAAACCTAAAGACACCGAGCGATACAAAATCATAGACATCAAGAACCCAGACGAGAGCTTTGGCGTCGGTGAGTTTGTCCGGCTCGCTCAAGAGATTCTTCAAGATCTTTGGGAGTGTCAGCGAAACGCCATCGTAGTCGGAGGCACAGGTTTGTATGTTAGGGCTCTAATGGAGCAATACACGCTCATGGCCGAACAACCTTCCCCTGAGTTGAGAGCTCATTTGAATACTCTTACTCTAGAAGAGCTCGTTATTGAGCTCCAAGGGATAGATGTCAACGAATCCAAACGTATTGATCTAAAGAATCGTGTCCGAGTTCAAAGGTCTGTCGAACGGTTACGCACGGAAAAACCGTCTGTGACGGTGGAGCTACCACCTTTTCAAAGGTTGAAAGTTGCGGTGGTGAAGTCACCCGCTGAAACTTTGGAACGGATTGAACGTAGAGTTACCGACATGTTACACAATGGATGGGTATCCGAAGTGAAAGGGTTGATGGAAGCCTCAATCACTGTGGATGCTCCCGGAATGAGGGCTTTGGGCTACCAGCCCCTATGGCACCACCTCAACGGAGAAATTCCATTGGAAGAAGCCACGGCGACAACGATCGCCGACACAAGAAAATATGCCAAAAGGCAGCGGACATGGCTGCGTTCAGAGCCAAATCTTGTGGAGTTAGAACCAGGCTGCGAATTCGAAAGCGCAGTCCGACATATTTGTAATGCAATTTAGGAGTGACCATTAGAAATGGCTAAATCTATCAATCTTCAGGATATGTTCCTGAATCAGGTGAGAAAAGAAGGGATCGGCGTAACCATTTACTTAACCAACAGTGTTCAGCTTAGGGGACAAGTTCGTGGGTTTGATGCATTTACGGTATTGCTTGACGCCCCTGGCAAGCCGACTCAGTTAGTTTACAAACACGCAGTGGCCAGTATCGTGCCAAGCAAGCCAATCAGCTCTTATCGAGCACCCGATGGCACTGACGAGCATTAAGCCGTCGGTTAGGCATAACTTCGGCTTGATAAGGATAATAATGGGTGACCGATTCGGTCACCCATTCTCATGAGTACACCTATCCAGTTCACCAAAATGCAGGGCATTGGGAACGACTTTATCGTCGTTGATGCGCTTCAGCAATCCTCTCTTCCCGCTGACCTCCCATCATTTGCTCAGAAGGTAAATGATCGTCGGTTCGGTATCGGTGGTGATGGCCTGATTCTGCTGGAAAAGGGGGAGCAAGCTCCATTCCGAATGCGTATGTTCAATCCAGATGGTTCAGAGAGCGAAATGTGTGGCAACGGGATTCGCTGTTTCGGCCGACTCCTGAAAGATCACGATCATCTCACCAGCGATTCAATCAAGGTAGAAACTGGCGCTGGAATCTTGGAACTGCAACTGGTTGAACCCAACCAATTCAGGGTCGATATGGGCAAAGCCCGACTCACCCGTGGCGAAATCGGCATGGTAGGCAATGCTGATGAGAACTTCTTCGAAGCAGAGATTCCAGAAGGGTTCAAAGGAACGGCGGTTTCCATGGGAAATCCACATCTGGTTATCTTTGTCGAAGATGTGTCTAAGATTAGTCTAGAAACGATCGGACCGGTTTTGGAGCACTTTGATCAATTTCCGAAGAGAACAAATGTTCACTTTATTCAGGTAATTGACCGCTCTCACCTGATTCAAAGAACTTGGGAACGGGGAGCAGGAATCACTCTTGCCTGTGGAACCGGAGCCTGTGCTTCGGCAGTTGCGGCATTCGTTACCGGCCGAACAGATCGGAACGTCGATATCAAACTTCCTGGTGGGCACCTTCAGATTGAGTATAAGGAAGATGGCACCGTCTTGATGACTGGCCCCGCAGAATCAGTATTTGAAGGCACGATCGAAGCCTAAATTCGTCTAGAACCGAATGGACCTGGCGCGTTCAATCTCGCGCCGGGTGTCTTCTTTAGCGAGCTTGTCTCGCTTATCGTAAAGCGCCTTACCCCGGCCTATTCCAACCTCAACCTTCACACGGCCATTCTTGAAGTACATGGCGAGTGGAATGAGGGCCAAGCCCTTCTCCATCGACTTTCGATCGATGTTCACGATCTCTTTTCGGTGCATAAGCAACTTGCGATCTCTTCGACGCTCATGCTGAAAAACCGTCGCCTTGTCGTATGGCTCAATGTCAGCGTTCATCAAAAACAGTTCGCCGTTGATCACCCGACAATAGGCGTCCGTTAGATGTGCCTTACCCAAATAAAGGCTCTTGACCTCGGAACCAACCAAAACCACTCCAGCCTCATGAGACTCAAGAATGTTATAGTCGAACCGCGCGCGTCGATTTTGAATCGACCGCGGAGCTTCGCCTGATTTCTTTCCTCCCTGCTTTGCCATGGGGCTCCCAGTGTACCGTTTTGCGCAAAACCTGACTTTGGGAACCAACCCTTGCAGAATTGCGTTGACTCGCATGGAGCCACTGTGTCTCCGAGACTGACAAACAGGTAGATTTGAACAATGCGATTGAGTTATTTGGTGCTGGGTGTGGCAGCAACCGTTTTATTGGCAGGATGTGGTTCGGGTGGAGCATCCGAAAAGGAAAAGGCAGCAGCCAATGATCCTGAGCATGCAGCAAAGCATCTTTCGAAGCTTATAGTTGAGGATACAGAGGTCGGCAAAGGCGAACCGGTGGAAACCGGTGATGACGTGTGGGTGAATTACACCGGCAAGCTGGCTGACGACACGGTCTTTGACACAAATCTTAAACCAGATGGCGAAGCGTTCCACTTTACGGTGGGAACTGGAAACGTCATCAAAGGTTGGGATCAAGGCTTGGTTGGTATGAAGAAGGGTGGCAAACGACGCCTCTCAATTCCCTATACGCTTGCTTACCAGGATCACGCCATGGGTGACAAGATAAAGCCGTATTCCGACCTTTACTTCCAGATCGAGCTTTTGGACGTGATGAAGCACAAAGATTCCGACGCAATCAAGGGAAGTGTCGTCAAGAAAGGTTCGGGGCGAGTGGCTAAAGCAGGCGATACCGTAACGGTGGACTACATTGCCTTTGCCAACGGTAAGCAGGCGGAGTCGACCATCGATCTCAAAGAACCTATTACCTTCAAAATTGGTGCCGATCAAACTCAAGTTCGCGGATTTGATGAGGCTGTCGCGGGCTTGGGAGTCGGTGGCGAGGTCAAGATTCAGGTTCCACCGTCGTACACTATGTCGCTGATGAACGAAAAACTTCGCGCCAACGTCGTCAATTACGACATCTTCGTTCGAAGTATTAAGTAAGGAAATCAGCAAATCGTGAGACTCTATCCATTAGCATTGACGACCGCGCTCTTTACGGGCGCGGCGTCTGTTTCTTACGGCCAGGTCACCCATGTTGGCAATGCCTACAAATTGCGCGCCAACTATGCCAAAGGCTCAGTCATAAAGTTCATGAGTGTTAATGGCGTTGAGAACAAAGGAGTGAGCTCGCCCCAAGCGACGGTAAAGGTACCGGTCACGCTTTCTATTCTCAACAAGATCAACGGGGTTGCCACCGTAAAACTCACCATGGGTGCCATTAAACTTGGCGATCAGGTGATGCAACCGGAAAACACGACGACCTTCACCCTGGATCCAAGAAATCAAACCGGGGATGGAAAGGGACAGAGCGTGGGTACCAAGTTTCCCGACAAGACCCTGTATATCGGGTCCACTTGGGAAGATGTGCGCCCGTTTAAGATCGGGAGTACAACTTCAGCACTGAAAGCTGTGTACCGGTTTGCTGGCCTGAAAAAAATCAACGGCGTACCTGTCGCAGTCATAACTTACCAACTTCAAGGCTTTGCAGCTGGGACTGGAACGATGATGGTGCTGGTGAAAGACGGCACTCTGTATTCAAATGAGACACGTCTGAATATGGAAGGAGGCGAACGAAGTCTCATTCGAATCGTTTCCAAGATGACGCGAATCTAATTTATGTCATCTATTAGCAAAGCAACTTCGTCTGACCCCACGGTTTTGGCACTCTTGGCCAAACATCCCAAAGTGGAACAGGTCGAGCAAGGCCCTGTTTCTGGATTGGAATTCTTCGTTGAGGGCCGGAATCGCCTAATCTCTGTTGGGAAACCTGAGTGCGAGGATTACGGCATCCTCGAAATCATCGACAATAACCCACTGGTGTGCGCCAATGAAATCTCTGTGCCATCAGCTGGTGTCACTGGGATTCTGATCGCCTTGGCTCCTCTGGTCCAAGCAGGATTGCTGCTTGAAGCGCCTGTCGTTGTCTCAAATGTCGAGATCGATAAGATCGAATTAGTTGCAGCCCTTACCAGGTTGGGATTTAACGAAGAGCCGGCCCTCCACACAGAGTCATTGGATCTTGAAGGTGTCGTGGCAGTGACTGTCATGGCTGCGATCCCAGGTGATCTCCGTAAACCAGAATTGGATGTCTTGTTCGATGAGCGTTACGGTCGGAGCTTCTTCGTCCGACTTGATCAAACATCGGAATGGAGTCGAGCATTGGTGAAGGGCCAACCTTGGGCCGTTTACCGCTTTACCTTGGCCCCTGATGATCCTACAAGCCTGTTCACGGTTCGGATCCTCCTGGACGTCAACGGAAAGGGGGGCGCTAGCCAAAGCGTTCATGCGATGAACGTCATGTGTGGGTTTGAAGAATCGCTTGGCCTCGCCTAATCAGGCGTTTGATCCAGATCGATTACCTTTTTGGAAGGGGCTTTTTCAGCATCGACAGCCGCTAGATCTTCCTTGGTACCTACCAGTACGTCAGGACCTTCTCCGCCTACCTTCTCCCAAACCCCCTTTTCAGCTTTTCGGAAGGTCGTAAAACCCTTTCGAGCTGATTTGTCGTCAGGAGCAGTGCCAGCGATTTTGATAGCAGCTTTGCTGATCACCCGTCGGACGTCCAACCCACACCAAGGGCACAGAGCCAATGGCTCATCCTGAACTCCTTGAATGACTTCGAATTTGCCTTCGCACATCAGGCAATCATGGTTTTTCGGCTCGTACTCGTAGACCGGCACTGCTCCATTGTACTGGCCAAATCCTGCACTCATTACGCCACAATCGAACAGTGTCGCTAGAATCACCCAGTCACTTCCAAAGAGTTCATCTCCTCAATGAGGAAATCACCGGCTGCCGCCGTTGCGCAAGATTGGTCGAATGGCGGGAGAAGATTGGCCAAGAGAAACGGAAATCTTTCGCGGGAGAAATTTATTGGGCAAAGGCTGTTCCCTATTTTGGCGATTTCGAGGCTGAGAGATTAATTGTTGGTCTGGCCCCTGCAGCCCACGGAGCCAATCGCACGGGACGCATGTTCACGGGAGACCGATCTGGTGACTGGCTGTTTGCTGCCCTCCACAGAGCGGGGATCGCGAACCAACCAACTTCCACGCACAGAGAGGACGGATTGGAGCTTACTGGAGCCCTTATGGCGGCAACATGCCACTGTGCACCACCTGACAATAAACCTCTCCCTTCTGAGATTGAATCGTGTAGTCGCTTCCTCTATGCGATTCTCAATGATCGAGAATGGAAGTCGATCTTGTGCCTCGGTGGAATCGCTTGGAATCAAGTCCACAAGGTGATTCAAGTTCGCGCTCCGAAGTTCGGGCACGGACAGGTACATGTGTTATCCACTGGAGTGACGCTAGTGGCAAGCTACCATCCAAGCCAACAAAACACTTTTACGGGTCGCCTGACAGAACCCATGCTGGATCACGCTATCAACCTTTGGAAGAACGCCCCATGAGCCTCACTCGTTGACCAATTCCTTTCTCTCCAGTTCATATCGCTTCAGGCTTCCCCGGTGCGAGACCGAAACTTTGACCTTGGTTCCAACTTGTCCCATAAGCATTTTGGTCAGCTTCTTGTGGCCAATAATGCCATCTAAATCCGTCGTATCTACGGAGAGAAGTTCGTCTCCCTTCTGAATCCCAGCCAATGCAGCCGGACCTTCTGGAGTCACATGGTAGACTAGAACTTTCTTCTGATCGGTGAAGTATCCGGCAGCCATGCCAAGCTCACCCACTGGCTCCTGAACAGTCTTACCCGTCCAGTTTTCTAGCCAAATGTATCGCTTGCTGTAATCGATAATGATGTTGAAGTTCTTCAAGAACTGGTAGCCAACCGTGCCATCCGAATCGGCCGAACTGGAGGGTAGATCGATAATGTCCCAAGTGCTTTGTGGTACCGGGACTCCAAAGATCGACATGTTGGCCATTCTCTTGTTCCAACTGACAACAGAACCCGAGGCAATCCCCGCAAGTGAGGTGAATTTAGGTTCCTTCCCCACTTCCCAGAGCCCAATTCTTTCCAACGAATCCCTATGGGTGGTGGCATAGAAGGAATTTCCGGTATCCAGGGCCATGATCAATCGCTTAGAGTCGGGACCATCCACTGCCAATTTAATGGCGTTTGTCCCCAAAGGCAACATCTTGATTAAGAATGTCTTCTTGTTGTCGGGCTTCAAAGCAGTGATGTCAAAGTTGCTGGGATAGAAAATGAACTTCTGCTTTTCAAAGTTAATCTCGGTGATATTGTTCTTAATCACTGCAAGCCCCATGAGCCCGTCACAATGGGTGCCATATGTTCCCGTGTAGTCTTCTGGACGCGACATCACGGCCTCCATCCCGGTGGAATCTACCGACTTGTCCCCGATCTTGAGAGTATTGATCTTTACCGTCGGCGCTTCTGATTCTCCGACAAAGTCACGAAGAATGATCTTGCCCGTAACTTCTCCCACGTTGACGTTATTGGACACGTCAACGGCTCCGCCGAAGCCAGTATCAAACATCAGAGACACTTTGCGTCCATTGACCATTGCATCGAGGATCAAAGCATCTTCCCCGCGCCGGAACGGAACTTCGACTTTTGAGGTCTGAGTTGAGAGTAAGAAAAGTGCAGCTATTGGAATCATGGGAAGGATTGGCCATCAACACCCGCTGGTGACAACTGTAGATTCTATACGCTCGGGACCAAATTCGTGTTTCTGCGGGTGAAGAAACAAGCGCCCCGCCCCCTTGGTGAGCCTTTGAATTCGACGAGTCGAGATGATTCACTTTTCCGCCTTAGCTTGATAAGAGGCAAATCAGTGTCCTGAGTTTTAGCTGCATTTCTGTAATTAAGATTTCATGCTTCGCCTGCCCCCTGCGGTATCGCTGGACATACGATAACTACTCAAACGAGGCTCACGAAGGCTGCGAGTGACTTCTCACTCGCCACACTGACTTCACGAACGCGCTGAGCCAGGCTCTTCGGACATACAAGGACACCTCCAACCGAATTCACCACGATAATATCGTCCAATCCGATCACCCCTATCACGGAATTCTCGACGTCATTAACCAAGATGCATCCCCGGGATTCCACAATGGCAGCACAACCCTGGACAGTGTTTCCGATGTCGTCGGTATAGAAAGAGCGAGAAATAGCATCCCATGAGCCAACGTCATCCCACGCAAAAGATGCAGCAACCATAGTCACATGCCTGGTGTGTTCCATCACGGCAAAATCAAATGAGATATTGGGGATCGATTCAAACGCTTTTACCGCTCCCAATTGGTCCCCTTCGTTCAACGATTCGACAATTCGATTGAGAGCATTGAGAACCCTCGGCTGACACTCAGCCAACGCTTCCCTAAAGGAGCTTAGAGTATAGAACAGCATGCCTGAATTCCAATAGTAATCCGGATTCGCTGTGAATTCCAGAGCCGTTTCCAAACTTGGTTTTTCGTGGAATGATCTCACCGTGAAGACTTCTTCTGCATTAGCAGAATGGTCAACTTTCAGGTAGCCAAATCCTGTCTCCGGCCGTGTGGGTGGAATCCCAAGAGTGACGATTCCCCCTGTCTTTTCCGCGACTGATAGGGCCAAAGCGAGTTGAGCATGAAATTTGTCAAGGTCACCAATTTTGTGGTCTGAGGTTAAAACAGCAATCGTGGATTCACTGCATCCACGATGATACAGAACTGCTGCTAGCCAAACCAATGCACCAAGAGTATTCCGTTTGGTTGGCTCAGCAATGACGTTGGATGATGGAACAAGCCCCGAATCGGTGATTGGTGCTGCTAATTCACGGGATGTACTGAGGTAGATGTTGTCCGATTCGATCAAGTTTCGAACTCGATAAACTGCTTCATCAAGCATCGTGCGGTTTGGATCGGTCAACTTTAGCAATTGCTTGGGTCGTCCTGGCTTAGATAACGGCCAGAACCGCTCGCCAGATCCGCCCGCCATGATAACAGCGATGTGATTGGGCTTCATCATCAGAGGTATCCCTCCGTGTTGCCTCGTTGAGCCTTGAGTCCTGCCGCTCCTACCAAATCGACACTATCATCATGCAGCCAATCCAGCATCTCCCGAATGCTGCCGTAAGCAAGGCAAATACATGTATCGGCACCACCGTAATATACGTTGATCTTGTCTCCGTCCGGGCCAATGGTATAGCCACAAGGGAATACCGTTGATCCAACGTCGCCAATGACCTCGTATGGCTCTTCTGGTGCGAACATCCACGTTTGCGCTCGTTGCAGGCATCGCGACGGATCTTCCAGATCGAACAGAGCAAGACTCAATCGATACGTAGTTCCTCGGCCATGAGTCCGGACTCCATGGTAAAGCATCAGCCAACCTCGATCGGTCTTGATCGGTGGCAACGAGAGTCCAATTTTGTTTGCGTCCCACCAACCGCCTTTCCTGGCCAAAAGCATTGGACTATGATGCCCCCAGTTCTGCAAATCAGGAGAGAAGGACACCCAGATATTGGCACCTGCCTCGGTGACAGGACGATGGATCAATGCATAATTACCATCGATTTTGGTTTCGAAGATTGCGGCATCCTTGTCGTCGGCCTGAAACGCGACACCAAGCCTTTCAAATACCTTAAAATCTTGCGTCGAAGCCAACGAAACGGATGGTCCACTGCGTCCAAACGCCGTATAGGCAATCAAATATTCACCCGTTTCTGGAAGATAAGTAATCCTTGGATCCTCGATTCCCCACAGTTCTTCGGGGTGATTCAGAGGATCAGGTTCAAAAGTTGGATGAGGATCAATGACCCAGCCATCATAGCCATTTTCCGATCTTGCCGCGCAAAAGTGAGAGAATCCACGTCGGTCCTCTACTCGGCACAACAATAGAGTGGTTCCGTCTTTGAGTAGCGTAGCCCCTGGATTAAATACTGAATGCACAGGGTAAGGCCATTGAGATGCCGTAAGAATGGGATTCTTGGTATGCCTCCGAAGAAGTTCCACGTATTGATTTGCCATCAGATTTCTCCTACAGGGCCAACGCTTTTTGCGCGTAAGAAAGCCCGACTACTTGCTTCATTTCGAGGGAAGCACAGAGGAATGCCAAGGTCGATTCGGCACCCTGATTCTCGTTAGTTCTGTCGGCATGCAATCCGTCTCTGCACCCTCCAGATAGCTGGTCGTAAAGGGGAACCCCAAGCATATTGTCACCCAGGAACCAACTGTAAGCTCGGTCGGCTTCTGACAGCCAATTGGGATCTGTAGTCACATGAAAGGCCGTAATATAGGCTGAAATGGAAGCCCACGCTTCTAGTGGTTGTTGATCAAAAGTCGTCGAACCAACATGCATCAAGGCATGCTGCTTGGTGAAATAGCACTCGGTTCCAATCGGGGAAAACAATCCTGATTCACTAGATTGCTGAGCAGCAAGCCATGTCAGAGATTCGATGCCCGCATGAATCATGCGGTGGTTCTCTCTTGCCTGTCCGGCAACAATTAGCGCTTGTGAAAGTCGGGCGTTGGCATAGGTGAGGTTTTCCTCAAACCATAACCAGTTCTCAGACTTACACGCTAAGTATTGACTCATCAACCGATCTGATACGGTTGCTAGAATTCGAAGTGCCATTGCATCGAATGGGCAAGTTTTGAGAAGCTCGGATGCAGCAAGAATCGAATAAGCCCAAGTTCGTGGACTAGTCGTAAGGGCTACTGCATCTGCTCCATCCTTAAAGATTGCATAGGCGGCCTTCCGGAAAGCATCGTTTTTACATCGGCCGATAACGGTTCCCAATGACCAAAGAGCACGACCGTGTGAATCCTCCGAACCGGCCTCTTCCAGCCATTGATGCCCGAAATCCATAAAATTCCTAAACCGACCATTGGCGGAATTCAAGGCATGGCAAACGAATGCCAGATATTGCCCTTGTGCGCGTGCCAATTGGGGCGTAAGTGATTGGATTTCACCCAAATATGCGGTGAGGATAAGGGCACGAGCGTTGTCGTCCACGCAATACCCTTCGGCACGATTGGGAACCGTATACGTGGCATGCTGGTAAATTCCAGTATCGCTGGACATTTCAAATACGTGTTCCAAATTTAGACTTGGAATTCTCGACCGAATCTGAATATTTGAATCGGACCGAATCGGGCAAGCTATGCGTTGCTTTGCCGATTGCTCAAAGATTTCGATGGTTTGACAGGCAACTTCAGGCCAGCGCATTTTTGTTCCATGTGCCAAGGCCAATTTTGCCATTGCGATACTTTCATCCAAGTTCTGCTGGATATGGCACACGGCATCGGCAATCGCGGTCGGACTACCAAATGGAACCAAAATCCCTCTGCCATTGGAAAGCAGTTCCGCGGCGTAGGGATAAGGCGTGGAGATAACACACTTGCCTGCGCCCACTGCGTAGGCAAGTGTTCCCGAAGTGATTTGCTCCCGATCCAAATAGGGGCTTACATAGACATCGGCGGCGCCAAGATAGGCGGTTAATTCATCGATGGTCACGAACTCGTTCACAAACCGAACGTGATTCCCCATATCCAAGGAATTTGCCAATGCCTCTAAGCTTTCCCGGTAGGATTCACCTGACGAAGCTTTGACGTGAGGATGAGTAGCACCCAAGAGGACATAAGCGGCTCCAGGACACTCTGCCACCACTCTTGGCATGGCATTTATGACGTCTTCGATTCCTTTACCAGGCGATATGAGTCCAAATGTCAAGATCATCGGCCCGGGAATTTCGAGCAATCCCCGAAGCACTCTCCCCATTTTGGGATTGAACTCCGGAATGCCATGAGGAACCACGTCGACTTTTGCTTCATCCACTCCAAACGCGTCTCGTAAGATGGAAATCGCTCGATCGCTCATAACGATGAGCCGCGTTGAAAGGCTAATTATTTCAGAGAGAACTTGACGTTGAGATGCCGACGGATTACGTAAGACGGTATGAAGCGTCGTGATAATCGGAATCTGACACTGTCGCATCAGATCAAGAACATATCTTCCGGATTCGCCGCCGAATATGCCGAATTCGTGCTGGATGGACAGGACGTCGTAATTGTTCGCATTGATCCAAGAACTTACGCGCCGGTAGGCGCTGAAATCGTGCTGTTGGATTTCGTTTTTGACAAAGGCTGGGTAGTCGTACTGACCGCCATCAGTCATGGCTATCACATCAACTTGGGGTTTCGATGGGCCAGACCGTAGCGAATGGGTTAGATCGGCGGTGAAGGTGGCAATGCCACATCGTCTAGGTGGATAGTTTCCTAGGACGGCAATCTTCGAAACCGATAGTAAATTTTTGTCTACATATTGCCTCATAAGTCATTATGGATGATCTCAAGACCATAATGCTGGAACTTTTCTAAGGCAAAACAATAGCACTTTTATGCGTATAAGACCCTTCATTCAAGAGACAGCAGGACCGGAAGGCCGGAAAGCGAGAATGTCAGTTTGCCGAAAGGAAAAGTCCTACGATGGAAGGAAAATGAGAAAGCGTGTCTTCGATAGGAATCGACAACGCCGCAGGATAGGGCCCTAGTCCTTGCGCCCCATCACCATATACATCGACTGCGGAACGAACGGCAGGAACATGAAGCAACAGATCATCATCGGAACCATCCACAGTGCCCGACCACGTCGATCGATCAGGTCAACCGATGTCCAAATCATGCTGGCCAAAATCATCGTGGCAAAGAATCCGATGGTCAAGAAGGCATCTGGACTGTTCCTAGGCTTGTAACCCATTAAAGAACTCTTAAAATCGGGAGATTTTGGTGCAACGAACGGGAAATTGAACTTGATCAAAATCGTAGCCAGGATAGAAAGACCTACAATCGTCCACCCCATCATCAACCACTCTCGCTGATGTTCGGCCAAATCTCGGAAAAGGTGCTTCTTACCCAACCCAACGTTTGGATTGTCATCAGGTTTGTTGCCCTTTTTGCTACCCTTGAGATCCGATGCCTTGGTTGCCAAGGTGGCCGCGAGAACTTTGGCATTCGTGTGCTTCGGATCAAGCTCTAACGCTCGCTTGGCAGCTTCGAGTGCCTTCCCTTTTTCCCCAATCTCGTTTAAATGAAGCGCGTAGTTGTAAAAATTCTTGGCGTTGGGTGCCAGGGTCGTTGCCTTCCCAAAAGCGTGTCCAGCCGCTTCTCCTCTTCCGAGCTTCGCAAAGGCGACTCCCTGAAGTTCGTAAATCTCAGCGTCTTTCGGATCAATGGCGGCTGCCTGATCCAAAAGTGTTAAGGATTGCTCGTAGTCCGCCTTCTTAAGAGCTTTGATAGCGCTTTCAATCAGCGATTTGGATCGTTCATTCGGCATAAAGTGGGGTTAGAGGGAGTTTACCGTGCGATTCAATTCGAATGAGAGCATTCTCAGGCATGGCGAAGGGGTTCTGTATTCTGTATACTACGTCCACCGCGAACCTCGTTCTCGGACTTTTTTTGATCGGGATGGTGGTGGCACCAGCATGATGATAATTAAGAATAGGTTCTCCTTTAAATTTGGCATGGCAGTTATCGCCGCCGGTGCAGTAATCGGTTGCGGTTCCTCTGGCGAAAAGACCGCTGACAACAGTCAGCCCGCCGGCGGAAGCACTCCGGCTGCATCTTCTGACACAACCAAGATCGCTGGCTGTACAGCCAGTGCGACCCCGGCACCTGACACAGTTGTTAAGGACGGTATCCCTCTCGGCCTCGTAGCAAGCCAAAACGGTGAGCTCAAGCCTTGGGGCGAAGACAGCGTACGTGGCGCAAAGCTTGCCGTTGAAGAATTCAACGCTGCAGGTGGCGTCGACGGTAAGAAAATCAGTCTGTACATTGAAGACAGCAACTCGAAGCCTGAAACAGGTAAGAGCGCTGCCGAAAAGCTCGTATCAGACGATAAGGTTATTGGCCTGATCGGTGAAGTTGCTTCGGGCATCACCGCCCAGATGGGTACCGTTGCGAAAGAGAAGAATGTTCCTCTCGTAGCAGTAGGTGCAACTCGAACGGATTTGACCAAGGGTCAGCCGAACATTTTCCGCGTCTGCTACACCGACGCATTCCAAGGTCCAGTTATGGCGAAGTTTGCTTACGAGCAGCTGAAGCTCCGCAACGTGGCCTTGATCACCGACAAGAAGCAACCGTACTCCACGGGTCTCAGTGACAGCTTCCGCGCTTACTTCACCAAGCTTGGTGGAACGATCGTGGATGAGCAGTTCTACGAGTCCGGACAGACGACCTTCACTGGCCAGTTGACCAACCTCAAGGCGAAGAATCCAGACGGACTCTTCATGAGCGGCTACTTCAACGAAACCGGTCCCCTTGCCCGACAGGCAAAGGATGCAGGCTTGAACGTGAAGATGCTTGGTGGCGACGGTTGGGACAGCAGCGAGATTCTGAAGTCCGGTGGCGATGCCATCCTCGGCAGCTTCTTCTGCAACCACTACAACAACAAGGAAGATCGGGCTGAAGTCAAGACCTTCCTTCAGAAGTGGGGCGCTCGATACGACTGTAACTACCCGGCTACCACAATGGGCGCATTGGCATACGATGCAACCATGTTGGCTTGTGATGCTCTCAAGCGTGCCAAGACCAAGGATGCCAAGGGCCTCCAAGATGCGATTGCTGATACAACCGATTTCAAGGGCGTATCCGGTGCTATTACCCTCAAGGGTAAGGGTGGCAATCCTCCGAAGCGAGCTCTCGTAGTTCAGCTCACCAAGAATGGCCAAGAATTCGCGAAGGCCTACGAATACGACGACGCGACAGGACTACCCAAGTAACGAATGGGAATAACTGAGTATCTCCCTCTGGCAGCGCTGAACTTTCAAACGCTGCCAGACCAAGTTGTAAATGGCCTCCTTTTGGGGGCCATCTATGCGCTTATGGCCTTGGGTTACACCATGGTCTATGGCATTCTGCGGCTCATTAACTTCGCTCACGGCGAAGTCTATATGCTGGGCGCTTATATTGCACTCTTTGCCTCTTACCTTTTAGGCTATGGCCCCGGTGCAGCAGTCGGAACCGATCCGACTCCGATTATCGCCGCAAATACAGTTTTTATGGCCGGCATGGGAATGCTGGTTGTTGGTGCCGTTATGGCTGTCTTGGGGCTGAAAGTGCCCACAATGCCAGTCGTTGTTAAGGCAATCGGTTTAGCCCTCGCAGTTTTGGGACTGCTGGCTGTGCTTGTTGGTAAACTCCAGCCTCAAGCCTTGAATATCGTAATCATGCTGCTTGCCAGTATGACGATCTGCGCCATTGTCGGTGTCTTGATCGAGAGATTCGCCTACCGTCCCATGCGAGCTCACTCCCGAATCGCATCCCTTATCACCGCGATTGGTGTTTCGATGCTGATTCAAAACGGTGGAGCTCTGTTCTTACCGAACAGCCCCCCTCCAAGTATTGCGGAAAACGTCAATCCATACCGCCAATCATTGACGATTCACCTGATCCCAGGTCCGGCAGAACTCCATCAGGCTGTAGCCAAAGCGGAACCTCTGTATAAGAGCACGAAGAAGACTTTCGATGATTACATGGCAACAACCCATGCGTCGGAATTCAGCCTCCCACCTGAGGGCGAAAAGATTCGAGATGCTGCTCAGGAAGCTGAACGCACCTACAACGATGCCAAGCGCAAAGAGGATTCAGCCGGTGTCAGCATTACGATGCAACACAGTCGAATCATCATGTTGGTCACCGTCATGGTGCTGATGGGCGTATTGACTTACTTGGTCATGTACACCGGGCCTGGTCGAGCCATGCGTGCGGTGTCGCACGACTTTGACTCTGCCGGGTTGATGGGTATCAACGTCAACTCGATCATCACATTTACCTTTATCCTGGGATCTTCCCTTGCCGGTGCGGGTTCGATGATGATCGCCACGTTCCAAGGCACCCCCCTTACGACTTTTTATGGCTTGCTACCGGGCGTGAAGGCGTTCGTCGCCGCGGTTCTAGGTGGAATTGGCAACATCCCAGGTGCTGTGCTCGGTGGACTCTTGATGGGAGTTGCCGAAACTCTTGTTATCTGGGCAGGGTACAGCGAGTATAAGGATGCCATCGCTTTTGTGATCCTGATCGTAGTGCTATTGTTCAAGCCGGGTGGACTTCTCGGTTCTTCAAAGGTGGAGAAAGTATGAAGTTCTGGCTTATTCGACTTGCTTCGATCATTATCGCAGTCTTGGGCTGTATTGGGCTTCAGACCGTTGCCAACGGTCAAAGCGACTACCTTCAGCGGCTATTGACGCTTGCTGGACTGTACGTTACGCTCGCTGTCAGCTTGAACCTGATCAATGGTATTACCGGTCAGTTCTCGATCGGTCATGCTGCCTTCTATCAGGTTGGGGCTTATTTGGCTGGCTACCTTTCGGTGGTTTACTATCCCAAGTTCGGACTGCCGCATATCCCCTGGCTGATTATCACAATGATTGTCGGCGCTTTGGCCTCAGCAGCGGCCGGCCTCATCGTCGGATTGCCATCGCTGCGGCTTCGAGGTGACTATCTTGCGATCGTCACCTTGGGATTCGGTGAAATCATCCGTATCCAGGTGCAGAACACCCCCGCCCTGGGTGGTTCGTATGGCATGAATGTCGACCCCAAGATCAAATCGATTGCAGTGGTCTGGCTCCTCGCCATCCTTTGCATCGCCGTCTGCAGGAACCTTCTCAAAACCGCTTCAGGGCTTCCCTTCCTTGCGGTCCGAGAGGATGAAGTCGCCAGTTCTGCAATGGGCGTCAATGTCACCAAAGCAAAAGTCACCGCCTTCGTTCTGGGCTCCGCCTTTGCGGGCGCAGCCGGTGCCTTGCTTGCCAGCTTCGAAGGATTCATCACTCCTGCTACGTTCGGCATGGATGTGAGCTTCATCATTTTGACGATGGTAGTCTTGGGTGGAACAGGTTCCATCACCGGATCGGTGGTGGCAGCCATCTTCTTGACGCTTCTGCCTGAATATCTGCGCGGACTCCAGGGTCCATCCGGAGGACCGCTCACGGTCACGGGTGGCACGGTTATGGGCTGGATGGTTGCGGTGATTGTCGTGGTTTCGATCGTCCGATACGCGTATCAGGATGGCGGTCGATCCAAGTCAAGTCGCCTCACCTTAACGGCTTCGGCATTCGCGATTGGCATTGTCGCCGAGATCGTGGCCTCAATCATCTTCAATAAATTCGCGCGATTCCACGATAAGCAGATCGTGATCAATCAACTTCGAATGGTGATCTTCGCGATCACGTTGATCGTATTGATGCTGCTTCGTCCACAGGGCATCTTTGCCCACCATGAATTCAGTTGGGACTGGGTCTCCAAGCTTCTGGGTAAGAAGAAAGAGGTGACTGCATGAGCCTGCTGAAACTGGAACAAGCAACAATCAAATTCGGCGGGTTGACGGCGGTCAACTCAGTCTCCTTTGAGATCAACAAAGGGGATCTGTTTGGCCTGATTGGTCCGAACGGCGCGGGTAAAACCACGTGCTTCAATCTGATCACCGGTGTTTACAAACCGACTTCGGGAACGATCAGTTTCCAAGGGCAGAGCATCGGAGGAACTCCGTCAAACAAGATCGCATCTTTGGGCATCGCAAGAACCTTCCAAAACATTCGTTTGTTCAAGGCGTTATCGGTTTTGGAAAACGTGGTGGTGGGCGGCTATTTGCGCCACAACACCGGTCTGATGAGTGCGCTTGCCTATCTTCCCCCTTCCATCAACGAGACCAATAGGTTGAAGGCAGAGGCGATGGAATTGCTGAAGATCGTGAACCTGGCGCATGTCGCCCACGTACGGAGTGCTGATCTTTCCTATGGAATGCAGCGTCGACTTGAAATCGCTCGTGCGATGGCAACGCGTCCTCAGCTCTTGCTTCTTGACGAGCCTGCTGCTGGCATGAACCCTCTGGAAAAGGAGGAACTGCTGGTGATGGTGAAGAAGATCCGCGACGAGCACGACATGACGGTTCTTTTGATCGAACACGATATGCGGTTCGTGATGGGTCTTTGTGAGCGGATTGTGGTTCTCGACCACGGCGAAGAAATCGCGCAGGGTCCGCCCAGCGCGATCCGTAGCGATCCCAAAGTCATCGCTGCCTACCTCGGCCAAGAGGTGTAATCCAACGAGGGGTTTTGTATTCACAAAACCCCTCGTTATCTTTTGGTGCCAGAGGCCACTTGGATCCTATGGTGCCCAGCGTAAACGCCGCGCACCAAGACGCTTTCAGCAATTAACTATGGAGCGTTACCTAGAACTTGACCGACTTCAGAGCGGCGTGGACGAGTTTCTCCACACTTGGAAGCACGAAAAGTTCGAGAGGCTTTGCCCACGGCACCGGAGTATCCAACCGAGTGATACGCATGGGAGGGGCGTCCAAATACTCAAAGCCCTTCTCCACGACGCGAGCGATAATCTCGCCCGCAAACCCACAGGTCATCGGCGCCTCGTTTACCACGATCAGCCGATTGGTCTTGGCGATCGATGTGAAAATCGTATCCTCATCCAGCGGAACCAATGTCCGGATGTCAATGACTTCCGCACTGACTCCCAGCTTCTCCAGTTCAACCGCTGCCTGCAGACAATGGTAAACGTTCTGACCATAGCTGACAAAGGTGATGTCGGAGCCTTCACGTCGAACGACTGCCTTGCCAAGCGGGATCGCGTAATCTTCTTCGGGAAGGATTTCGGCTATGTCTCGTCGACGATAAAGCTCCTTGATCTCAAAGAAGACGCATGGATTGCCATCTCGAAGCGCCGCTTTGAGGAGTCCCTTTGCATCATATGGTGTGGACGGGCAGATAACGCGTAACCCAGGAGAGTTGCAGAACCAAGCCTCATTCATCTGGCTGTGGTACAAGGCACCGCCACCATAAGCACCAGCCGGACCACGAACGACGACTGGGATATTAACTTCGCCAGCGGTTCGGTAATGGTAGGTTGCCATCATATTGACGATCTGGTCAAATCCGCAAGAGATGAAGTCAATGAACTGCATCTCCGCCATGACGGTCTTCCCTGCCAGCGCCATTCCGACCGCCGAGCCGACGATACAGGCTTCGGAAATCGGCATATCGATGACGCGTTGGGCACCATACTTCGCCTGGAGACCTTCGGTTACACCGAAGGCACCTCCCAAGATGCCGATATCCTCGCCCTGACAAATCAGGTCTGGATTCGATTGCATCTCCTCAAAGAGTGCCTCTTTGAGAGCAGTCACGTAATTCTTCTTCACCAATGCAGGTGTTTCGGCTACTGCGCTCATTTGCTCTCCTTGAAGACCCACATCGCACCCTCTTCCGCAGGAGGAAGCGGGGAGTTCAGGGCAAATTCGATCCCTTTACTAAGGTAGGCAACCACTTCGGGCGGAAAATCATCGTTCTTGGCCTCGACCGCATTCTTGCCTTCCGCTCGATAAAGATCTGCTTCTGCAGCGTCCAGATATCCCAAGGCTGACAATGTGGCTCGACAGATTGCGATCGGATCGCGCTGGCGTCCCTGATCGACTTCATCCTTTGGTCGGTATTTGTTGGCTCGATCGTCGTCGTGGTCGCCATGGCCATATGCTCGGAACGTCTTGCACTCAACGATGCTAGGGCCCTTCCCTGCACGGGCGTATTCGACGGCGGTCATCACTTTGTCGTAGACATCGAAAACATCTTGACCATCGGCGACAAGACCGGGAATGCCGAATCCTTTTGCACGCTCCGCTACGTCAGACGTGGGACACTCCATTTCTACTGGAGTGCCGTATGCCCACTGGTTGTTCTCCACTACCGTGATAACTGGGAGTTTGTGAACCGCCGCATAGTTAATGGCCTCATGGAAGATTCCTTGCGCAGTCGATCCCTCGCCGTTAAATGTTACGCAGACTGAGTCTCCTCCATTCAAACGGTCTGCATAAACCACACCCGCCGCAACCGGAATGGTTCCGGCCAGCATGGAAGTTGAGTGGATAATTCTCTTGGATTTGCTTCCTATGTGAGACCAGTTGTCTCTTGCTCGTCCTGGGGAATCGGATCGACCCCAAATTTGCGAGCACACCTGTTCAATGCTCATACCCATACGCTCGGGATTGCTCCAATCGAACTTACAATCCTTCAGGAAGAAGGCAGGCATGTCACGGTGGATTGGGGAAATCCAATCGGTCGGTTTTAGCCCAAAGAGGGAGCCGACCAAGACCGCTTCTTGGTTGTGGGAAGAGTAGAGGGTACCGGTTAGATGCCCCAGTCGCTTCTCTTTGATCAGCCGGATATCGAAATATCGGGCCAAGTAAAGCTGCTTGAACATCTCCAAGCACTCTTCTTTGGTTAAAAGGTCTCGCGGTCTCAATTTGGGGACTTCCGCTATCTTTCTGGTTTTATCGGCGGCTACCGTGCCTGAGGTTCGGCTCAAAAAATCACCACTCCAAAATCTAGGAATATTGCTGGAGATTACCTGACTGATCCATTAGTCAAAAGCGGCACGAAACCGGGACATAGGCAGGAATCCCCCCTCTTCTACGCAATTTTGTTAAGTGCGTGTAACGATTTCCCTAAATTCGTTCTTAAAAGCTCGAAGTTTGGAGGATCAGGAAGAATTCGCTGCCCGTTAATGGGGAGCCGAATTATAGTTCTGGCACCTCTGCCCGCGTCTGTAGCGTGTCCTTACTGGCGTCGAACTTTATCAATATCCGTGCCGACGCGCTAACATCGGTCAGCTAATGTTTAGTGCTTGCGGGGGCAGGATGTATCCAGACTTTATCTACGTTCTTTTCAGCGGGCTAACTATTCCAAACACCTATGATGTGTCCTCTGAGGAATGTCTCCGACATTAGCCGTTCCCCAATAGAGCCATTATTGGAATTAGTGAAGTTGTAAACCAGAGATCCCCTCCTCCGGTTTAACTTCGAACGTAAGTCTCGCCAACTCCTACCCTCGGGGGGCGAGGATATTCCCTTTTCAAAAGGATAGACACCATTTAGATTCACGCCGATTATCTTGAAAATCGTTGGTCCCAAAGCAGAATGCCCACGCGCAAAGGGCGTGGGCATTCTGTAGCATTAGAAGCGCCTAGTTTCCGACTGACGATTTCAGGAAGTTGAAGAACGTTTCCGGATCAGCATATCCAACTGTTTGATTCAAGACCGAACCATCAGCGGCGAGAATATCCTGGGTCGGCATTGCCGTAATGTTGTAGGCCTGAGCGACAGACTTTTGATCGTCCACATCGATTCGGCAGAACACCAGCTTGCTAGAGAACTTCTTGAACTGCTCGGTGTTGAAGCAGTCGTGCTCCAGCCGCTTGCACGGTCCGCACCAGGTGGCGAAGAAGTCGACGAAGATCTTTCGGCCCGAAGCCGCGGCGACCTTCTTGGCCTCATCCAGATCGTAATACCACTTGGCAGAATTCATCTCCGCAAGAGACATTTCTCGGGAATCTGCGGGAGGTGTGAATACGAAGGCATCCTTCGAAACATCCCCGTTCAATTCCAGCCCCTTGGTGTCTACAACGATAGAAATACTTCGGCTGGGATCTTTCTTGTCAAAATCAATTTGAGCTTTACGCGCCACGTAGTCTTGCGGGTTTAAGAAGTAAGTGATGACCTTGCGTTCTTGAGCGTCGTAAGCTGCCTCGACTGTTGCCATCGTGCCACCTTTAACGGTTCGATTTCCAGTGTCTTTCGACTTGACCGGTTTATACGCATTGGCATCGAAAAATCCAGCCCAAAGATGCACTTCCTCGTTGCTAAAGATTTGCTTGATGTCGGACTCAGTTTCAGGCCGCTTATAGTAGGTCTTCTCACTCTTATCAAATGTGGTGATCTGCTGACCATCCGCCACAATCACGACATTTGGAGATTCGATGCGCATCAAGTTGGGCTTCTTTAGAACCACGGAATACGCTTCGGCGCCACCGGCATGGATCGTTTGAATCGTGTAATCCGCTTTGATGGTTTTAGCATCCTTCATCGCCTTACCGAAGTTTGCTAGCAAGGTGCTGGAGTTGACTTGGGCAATGGCAAGTCCTGCCATCACGGAAGTTGAAAGGAAAAGAACTGGTTTATACAAAATGGAAGCTCCTCAGACTCAAGGATATGACGGTATTTTAACGCAGAACCACTCAAGTCAATGATGGATTCTTTGTTTTCCTAGTCGGAGAGAACAAGCATACAATTGGAACCAATGAACATTGCTGGATGTTTGTATCCCCGTTCGCGCCCACGTTGTTGGGTGGTAAGGTAGCCCAGATGAATCGGAACACCACGCTTGGCTTTCTCATCGCAATCGTCGTTGCCCATATCGTGATTGCGTTCGGCTTTGCTTCGATCACGCCCTATCGACAAGCGGGTGCCTTGCTTGGATTAGGGAAGCCGACCAAAGTAATTGACATCGGGGCGCCTGATGAACGGCAGCACGTCAATTATGTGATTCATCTCCTGGCAGGTAAAGGATTCCCCATCTTTGACCCTAATGACCCGAATCTTGGTGAGACATATCAGAGCCATCAACCTCCGGCCTTTTATGTCACTGCAATGGCATGGTCCAAGCTAACTGGAGCCTCTGATTTGACCAAGCATGACGATGGTATCAAGCTCAGGTTCCTGAACGTGTTAATGGGGGCTGGTACCGTCCTCGGAGTCTTTTGCTTGGCATTCTGGGCGTTCCGAAAAGAGGAGGTCGCTTTAGCGGCCGCGGCATTTGCTGGATTCCTTCCAATGTTTTGCGCTTTGGCGGGGGCAATCAGCAATGATCCGATGTTGATCCTGCTCTGCACTTGGGTGCTTGCCTTAACAGTCAAGAGCCTACGTGACGGATGGTTTTGGAAGCAGACTTTGCTCATTGGTCTCTTGACCGGTTTGGCGTTGCTTACTAAAACCACGGCTCTCGCACTCGTCCCGATCCTATTGGTCGCTGTCATTCTCAGTCGAAAGTTTCCAGCTGACCGGTCAACTGAAGATTCCCACGCCATGCCTTCACCAGGCATGGTTATGGCAGCAGCAGTTCTTGCTTTGGCTATGGTTGGACCTTGGTGGGCTCGCAACCAAAATTTGTATCACGATCCATTTGCGATTAAGGCCTTTAACGATGCCTTCAAGGGGTCTGCTCAAAAGGCTCAAATCGTGGCCGGAATCGAGGCCATGGAACCAGGTGGATCATCCGAAATGACGTACTGGAAGGACTGGGTCGGTTGGTGGACTTCCCGCTCCTTCTTCGGTGTTTTTGGCTATATGGATATCTGGATGAATGAGCGCGGCACCTCGTTCACCGGGGTTAGTAGCAAGGGGGCCGCTCCCAACACTCTGTACCGAGTGTTATTGGCGTTCACTGCCTTAAGTTTCCTGGGATGGGTGCTTTCTCTGGGTAAGGATGACTGGAAGGAAAGCCGCCATATACAGGCTTTGAATGCGATCTTCTTCTTGATCGTTTTGATTCTGTTCCTGCGCTTCAACATGCAGTATTTTCAGGCTCAGGCCAGGTACCTGCTACCTGCGATGGGCCCGATAGCGTGTGGTTTTGCAGTCGGATTGTCTCAGTTGACCTCGAAATATCGATATGCCGCCGCTCCGATTCTCGCTGCTGTTTTCCTTGGAGTGAACGCGTATGCTTTGACCATCCTGCCGGATGAGTTCAAGCATCGGATCGAGGTTGCGTCGCAATTGCCCTAAGCATTCGAGACCTTCCCCGGCTTCCCTTCGCCAAGCGCTCTCGATTCTGCTTTCCGCCTATATCCCACAATCTTTTTTGATCGATGACTCGCAAAGCAGTAACAGGTTAAAGTAGTATCGCGTCCAAATAGGTTGAGTGGTGTCAGCGGTTATAGACAAGACGAAAAGCGGATCGTTTGACGAGGACCTAGTGCTGGTTGAGAGGTTTCTCGGCGGCGACTCGCGTGCGTTTGAAGAGCTGTATTCGAAGTACTACGAAAAGGTCTTCGCAATCGCTCGAGGCATCCTGATCGATTCTGAAGAGGCTGCGGACGCCGTACAAGAAATTTTCACTCTGGTCTATCGACATCTGGGCCGATTTGACCGACGGTCCCGGTTTAGCACCTGGCTCTTTCGAGTCGCCGTCAACCGATCGATACAAGAAGCGAGACGAGTGCGATTCCGAAACAAGACAGTCGAGCTCACTGAGGCCAATCAGAAGCCGGTTCCCGAGGAACCCGACACGTCTGACCCAAAAATTCAGGCGATCATGGCCAAATTGGCTCCTGCCGATCGCGCACTGTTGGTGCTCTTCTACTGGGAGGAGCTTAATCTTCAAGACATTGCCGACAGTATTGGTTGTGGAGTCAACGCAGCCAAAACCCGACTCTATCGCGCAAGAGAAAGATTCCGTGTTCTCTACGAGGCCCAACCATGAAGCACGTTCCACCCGAAATGGACAGCTTAATGTGGACCCTCGCTGAAGAACGCAATGAGAGAGCGATCGACGAGTTTGGCAATCGCCACCCGGAGCTTAGGTCCGAGTTGGTTCACCGAATCAATATGGTAAAAGGCCTTCGAGGAGCTAAAAACGGCGATTCCAAGGTTGTTAGAGAGATTCCAAGGTTCGTTCCCAAGGATGCTCGCCCGACCAAGGTTAAGGCACAAGGCCCGACATTTGTGATTGGCGGACTGGTCTTGGCAGCAATCGCTGCGGCCGCCTATACAATTACAACCCTACTGGCTCCGGAGCCAAGATTACACCCCGGCGATGTTACCGTCGTTCATCAGGCTCCCGTTAGTGCTCCACCAACCAATAACACGATTACTCCGCCAGCGCCCAACACTATTCAGCAGCCACCCCCGGTGAATTTAAAACCGTTGAGCGAGCCAGACCCCGTGGTGACGGGTTTGACGGCTGAAGCCGCGAAGAAACCGCAGATTCTGCGAGTAGATGGATCACCATTGCTTACCGTGATCGACATGATGGGTCAAATCAGTGGGACCAAAATTATGGCGGCTCCGGGGATGCCCAACCCAATGGTTCAAGTGGATTATCAGGGCCTGACGACGATGCAAATGCTTCAGGATTTGGGGCACAAGTACGGCTTTACGCCCCTAGATCAACATGATGGAAGCATTCTTGTTGTTCCAGCCGTCGATAAGAACAGTGCAAACGGGCAAACATTGGACCCTTTAGCGATTCCTTCACACAAAAACCGAGGATAACCAGCTTTTAATCATCATCAGGTGTAGCGGATAGGATTGGCGCTTCGTCCTTGATATACTGTTTCAGTCTCGGAGTAAATGATTCATGCCTAGAGTTCCGCGAGCATCAGACGTTATCGAAATCTTTTCGGAAAGATCCATCTCCTACGCTTTTGGGGGAGTGGTTGCGATCGCGTTTGCCGGTCTGCTTCTCAAATACCGGGGTGAAGGTTCGCTCAACGGTCTTTCCATTCTTCTTATGGTTGCCGGTGCGGCAGCCATAATCTTTGCGATTTACAGCGCGTTGCAAGTCCGAAAGGTTACGAGCCACGACGTCAACTGTCCATTCTGTGAAACGCCCAATGTCCTTGTATCTGCTCCGACGGAAGACTTTCCTTGTGTGAAGTGCAACAGAATGATCCCCGTTGTGGACGGTAAGACAATCCCGGTCTCTCAGGTTCGCTGCGGTTATTGCAACGAGCTGAACTACTATTCGGATAAAACTGAAGTTCTCCTTTGTGAAAGCTGCAACCATGAGATTCCGATTGCACACGACGAGTCAGGCGCTCCCAAGAAGACGATTCCAGCCGCATTCGTTGTTGTGGATGACGAAGCGATGTATGAGTTGCGATTGACCGGCCATGGAAAGCACAAGGAAGAGGAGCTGATCAATGCACTCCAGCACATCCTGGCTCTCAACCGAAACCAGGTCAAGCAGATGCTCGCGGAATTACCCGTTACGGTTCTAACCGGGATTACTCGCAAGAAGGCAGAAATGCTGAAGGCTCAGCTCAGCATTTATGAAGGCGAAGCAGAGTTCAACCCGATGGAAGAAGCTCGCCGCTAAGTTCGGGTTGAGCTATTCGTATCCGATTGCGTCCAAGATTGGAAGCTTGGACGCATATCTTGCCGGTAACACTCCCGAAGCCAATCCAAGCAAGATCGAAAGGGTTCCAATCGACAGAACTGAATTCCAAGGGACGACCATCGGATACAAGTAGCCTGTGACATAAAAGCTGAAGGCTCTGAGTGGCACCCAGCCACCATAAAGGCCACCGCCGATCCCGATTACCGCCGCGACAGCCGCGATGAACCCACTCTCCCACAGGATGATTCTTAAGATTTGACCTTGCGTGATTCCAATGGATCGCCACAATGCGATCTCTTTCCGGCGATTCATCACTCCGATCCAGATTGCGTTGACGATTCCCAACATGCCGATCACAACCGCGATGGTTGCTTGAAGGTTCGCCATCTGAACTGCCTGCCTCAAAACTGATTCTGTGACATCTCGAATCTCTTTGCGATCATAAGCAAACGCGTGGTGGCTTCTACTGGCAACTGCTTGCGCTTCAGCCTTTGCGGCTGGAACTAAACTTGGGTTCGAAATGGATAAGTCGACGTAGCTGATGACGTTGTCATTCCATTCACGCTTGAAGAGCCCACGATCCACGATGAATGCCCCATGTGGCCAACTCAGGTCATCAATCACACCCAGAACAGTTAAGTTGACTCTCCCTTTCGGGGACTGAAACGAAACAGAATCTCCAAGGTGAACCTGGTGGAGGCTTTCAAAATTGCTCGAGATAAACATCCCTGTGCCTTTTTGGAATGAGGCGAACACTTTGGGCTCAAGCAAGTTGGGTGGCCAAGGCTCCATCTTCTTTCCTGCTCTCGCGGCGATGTATCGGTCCGTGTCGACACCGACCCCCATCACATCCTGATCATGGAATGGAGTTAGGAGTTTGCGCACTCCATAGGCCTCAGTCACGCCGTTAACATGTCTCAGATCATCCACAAGGTGCTCGGAAAGCACTTGGTTCCCATAAACACTGGATCCGATGTCATTCCCCATCACGGAAATATCAAATGGGAATGCTGACTGCATCCAGCGATCGGTGCTGGATTGAAATCCTTGAACCAGTGTCTCAGTTGCCACTGTCATTGCCAAGGCACAACCGAACGTCATCATAGTAAATGCGGTTCGATGCGGTGCCTTGATTAGCCCATCTAAGCCCAGAAACATCTCCGGTCGCTTCGATCTGACCAACCACGGTCGAACTGCCTTGGCAAGCATCAGAACAACTTGTGGGAAGACAAGCGAAACACCCAAAAACACGATTGCCGTGACGCAAAGTCCCAAAGCAACCGATAGCGAAACCGTCGCTATCACTCCATTTCCGATCACAAAGAGAGCGATTCCTACCGTTGTGGCAAGTACAAATTGATGCACGCGCCGATAGCTGTACGGCCTAAGTATCTCCAGAGGTTTGACCTTCGATGCCATCCATATCGGGAAGAAGGCCGCGCTAAGAGCGGTACCGACCCCAACAATCAGGCTAACGGCGATCAGTTGGGGAGTTGCCCGAACGTGGGCCTCGGCCATTAGCGGGACCATCGAATTGATTGTCCTCTTCGTGTACTCAACCAAGGCAAAAGCCAACCCCAATCCCATCACGAGCCCAAAGAGCGACCCAATGATTCCAATGACAAACCACTCAATGAGCAAGAATCCCAGGACTTGGCGGCGGGTTGCACCAAGAGCACGGATGATCGCGATGTCCTTGAGTCGCTCGAGGACAGATACTTGAACTGAGTTATAGATGAGTAGCACGCCGACAAGCAGGGCAATCACTGAAACACCGAGTAAGGAATTGATTCGCCCCAGTGCGTCGGACGCAGCCGAACTAAGTTTGCCAACCTGGTCTACTTGGCATCCAGGGCACAAGCTTGCCAGCCTCTCCTTGGAAACACCAAAAACATCAATTCGATCGACTCGGGCAGGATTGGTCTGCCCCGTAATGGCCTGGCATCCATGGATATCCATAATCCCAACTTGACCACTCCCAACCAATTCCAGTCTTGGATCGGTGAGTATCCCAGCGACAGTGATCGGAATGGCACCATGAACACTGTCGACAGAAATTGAATCTCCGACTTTCAGGTTCATTCGATTGGCCATCAATGCCGGGATCAAAACGCTGTTCGGGATGAGCTTAAGCGGAACGAATTGTGAAGGGTCAAACTTGGTTCCTTTGCCCACCATCTGAACGGCCTGATCCGAGTCCAAATCCACTCCGATTAGAACCATTCCCCCTTTCCTGTTCCCTGCCAACGCGATTGAGGTCTCAATGACTGGGACTGCCAGTGCTCCGGGTTCTTGGCGAATCTTGGAAACAAATGCTTCGTCGATCCCCAAGTATCGTCCCTGAGAAACCTGCCATTGAGCCTTAGAGTCCATTGCATTCGCACTGGCCCGAATTGATTCTTGGGCCGCGACGATCGACTCATAGGAGGAAACAAAAATCGCAACTCCAAGCGCAAGAGAAAGAATGACCATCAAGAGTCGAAGTACATGCTTGAGGTGATGTTTCAGTGAATAGCGAAACAGGAGATCTCTCAAAGGACCTTGCCGTCCTTCAACCGTATGCGTCTTGCTGCTCGTTCGGCAACTGCTGAATCATGAGTGACGATCAGCGTGCTCCGCTTGATCGGCCCCTTCGGAGATGAAACCATTTGATTACCAAACTCAAGGAGAATCTCCATGATCGCTAAACCTGATTCGGAATCCAGATTGCCTGTAGGTTCGTCGGCAAGCAAAATGAGAGGATCCATGATCAAGGATCGAGCGATGGCAACTCGCTGAGCCTCACCACCAGAAAGTTCATCCGGATAGTGGTTTGCTCGTTGCCCGAGGCCAACTTGATCCAACAATCTCTTTCCGCGATCCATGTTTTCGGAAAAGCTCCTACCATCCAGAGTCGTCGGGAGAACCACGTTTTCAAGGGCGGTTAGCGTAGGAATCAGATTGAATGACTGGAATACCAGTCCAATCTCATGCCTTCGCATAAGGGTGAGTTGGTCGTCAGTCAATGCTGATGTCAACCGACTGTTAACTACTACATCACCAGTCGTGGGCAGGTCCAAACCACATGCTAGATGGAGCAGAGTGGATTTGCCACAACCACTGGGTCCGGTAATGGCAATGAATTCGCCTGGCTGCACATCCAGGTCGACTCCTCTCAATGCGTGGACTGGTTGGTGGCTCTCTCCATACACCTTGGTTACGTTTTTGATCTGGAGCATGGAATTGATCACATCTCTACTACGATAAATTACCCGTCCAGGGCCGCCGAGCCGATGGCCAAAAGGATAGGACAGGCCACAGATTCACCGCAAATTGAAGTTACGTAACGGAAAGCGGATGCAACCTGATATACTAAGGGCCGTTTTCCAAGCGGCCAAGTGCACTAATTTGCACGGAAGCGTGAAACACCTCAGGGGGTTCTCCACTCAACATGAAGTTGCTTCAGCAAGCGATGATGCAGGCTCGGAGTCTGACATCGCCTCGAGCCTTGAGACTGCTTCTTATAGCAGTTCTCGGCACCCTTATTCCAACTGCGGCGTTCGCCAGCGAAGGTGACAATGTCAAATTGGCATTTAGCTCTGGCGATAGAACGCTACTCATTGTTTCACTCGGACTCGGAGTTCTAGCATTCGCTTTCGGTATCTGGCTCCGAAGCAATGTTTTATCCAATTCTCCCGGCAGCGACAAGATGCAGGAAGTCGGAAAGGCTATCAAGGAAGGTGCTCTTGCCTACTTGAGCCAGCAAGTTCGAACGATGATTTACTTCGTCATCGCGCTTGCCATCGGCTTGTATCTTCTCAATTCCGGTTCCGGCCCACAGACCGCATTTCTCGTCGCCCTAACCTTCTGTGGTGGTGTGGCCGCATCCTATATCGCTGGTTACACCGGAATGCTCACGGCGGTCGATGGAAATATGCGCACCGCCAATGCAGCCCTACGAAGCTACAAGAGCGCTTTGGAAATTGCATTCCGAAGCGGTGCGGTAGCTGGCATGGTCACCGTTGCCATGGGTCTCATCGGAGCTTCTCTCATCTTGCTCTTTGCAGGTGAGAATGCAATGAAGCTACTGATCGGATTCGGTTTTGGTGGATCGTTGGCAGCTTTGTTCATGCGTGTTGGTGGAGGTATTTTCACCAAGGCGGCTGACGTGGGTGCAGACCTCGTCGGTAAGGTTGAAGCTGGAATTCCAGAAGACGACCCCAGAAACCCGGCAACGATCGCAGACAACGTTGGAGACAACGTTGGTGACTGTGCGGGTATGGCCGCTGACATCTTCGAATCTTACGAAGTCACACTCGTAGCTGCCATCGTCCTCGGAGCTGCCACTGCCCAGATCTTCGATCAGCCGACTTGGATGCGACTGATCATCTTTGCTTTGATGGCTCGTGGTATCGGCGTTATCGCTTCGATTTTCGGAATTCTTTCCGTCAAAGGAAACGACGACATCGACTCGGATCCTTTGGCTTGCATTCGAACTGGATTCTACAAGTCAGCAGCGGTTGCAGCAGTCGGAACGATTGCTCTTGCCTACTTTACGATGGGTGGTGCATCTAATAAAATCAAGGCAACCAACCTGACTCCTCAGGCAAATGTCTTCCGCAAAGACATCATGACGATCCAAGCGGTTCGTGACGAAGTTGCTGCGAAAACGAAGACCCCTTACTACATGGTTAAGGCCGAAGATATCGTGGCTGATTCCCGAGTAAAGGACCTGGGCTTCGTCGATCCGAAGGATCAGCTGCTCCCGCAGATCATTGCATCCAAGTCAAACGACATTCCTGAAACGGCGACTCCGAAAGGGTATTCGCCGGTCACCAACTTTACGGACACCACGAATCCGGTACTCGACTACGCAGTCGATCCTCAATTCGCAGCCGATTCACAGAATCCCAACCTTCCTCCTCCTCGTTATTCGGTTCGCTCGCTCTTCGGTGCGGGTGGTAAAGATCGAATCATGATGGCGAAGTTCCACGTCGTCACAGAAGTCCCCGGACAGCCTGCTCAACCGGCAACTCCGACGACTCCAGCACGACCTGCGACACTCCCGACCAAGGAAGATATTACGGCATGGCAGGGACCTAACAAGGAATCTCAGTTCGACCAGGACGTCGCCGCCTTTAAGCAGCGAATGCCAGCGGGCTCCAAGATTGAAATCCTGGACAAACAGCCGGTCACTCTCTATGCCGATAAGGATGGAGACCTAATCCTCGGCTTACCGCAGGAGATGGATCGAGTCGACCAGATCGCCAAGTCAGGGTTCAAGTATCAGAAACTTTCCAACAAGGAAATCGATGACATCTTGGCCAAGAAGGGCACACTTCCTCCTGGTGAAACCATGCAAATGGCCATCGCCAAGCAGATCGAAGTGAGCTGGTTCTGGTTCGCCTTCGCGATCATTTTCGGAATTGCCATGGCATTTGCCATCGAAATCCTCACCGACTATTACGTTTCGACTCACAAGAAGCCGACTCAGGAGGTCGCTGGAGTATCGAATGCAGGCCCTGCACCGATGATCATCCAAGGCTTTGCCTACGCAGCAGAGTCTAGCGTGTTCATGGTCGTTGCAATCGTCATTGCACTGATCGCACCGCTCCTCATGTTTAGCCCAGCCGTCTATGGCAGCTATATTCTGAGCTTCTATGGCATCGCACTCGTCGGACTTGGATTGCTAACCACCACCGGATACGTTCTGGCGATGGACACATTCGGCCCGATTTCGGACAACGCTCAAGGCGTTTACGAAATGAGCGGAGATGGACACGACAACCAATACGGCATGAAGGCTGTCCAGCGACTCGACGCAGCCGGTAACACGACCAAGGCTCTTACGAAGGGCTTTGCGATTGCGACTGCTGTTGTTGCTGCAGTTGCCTTGTTCCACTCCTATCTGGAGAGCGCCAAGCTTGAAACGATCGGTCTCCGATTGGACGTTCCGGAAATCTTCCTGGGAATGCTCATCGGTGCAGCGGCTCCATATCTCTTCTCTGCTTCTACGATCAACGCAGTTGGACGCGCTTCCTTCCAGTTGATCCATGAAGTACGACGTCAGTTCCGCGAGGATCCGGGCATCATGGCTGGCACAAGCAAGCCAGACTATGCTCGCTGCGTCGCTATCGTAACGGCAGCGGCTCAGAAGGAACTCCTCGGCCCAGGAATCTTGGCGATCGCGCTTCCTGCAGCAGTAGCCTTCGGCTTCTCCATCGGCAAACCCACTACGATGATCGGCGGACACGAGTACAACCTCGTGGGCGCAGAAGCTCTTGGTGGCTTTCTTGCTGGTGCGATTGCCAGCGGCCAGCTGATGGCTGTTCTTCTCGCCAATTCCGGCGGAATGTGGGATAACGCGAAGAAGCTGATTGAAGATGGACTCTATGGCGGTAAAGGCACCGATGCTCACAAGGCAGGCGTTGTCTGCGACACCGTTGGTGATCCATTCAAGGATACAGCTGGTCCAGCTTTGAACCCGCTCATCAAGGTTATGAACCTTGTTGCTCTGCTTCTTGCTGAAGTGGTTATCCTGCCGCTCAAGAACCCAGTTCTGATCCTGATCACTCTGGTTTCGGTCGGCGCACTGGCTACTTCGATCTACATGTCGAAGCAAGGCTCCATGTCTTCTGCAATGGCGGAAGCCACTCAGGAGAATGAAGCCAGAGCGGCGGCAGAAGCCACGCAGGCAGCAGTTGCAGCACCAGCGGCACCTGCTACTCCCAAGAAGAGAATCACGGTAGAAGAACCAGAAGCGACAGAACCTGAAGATCATTCAGGAGACGCAAGCTAAAGGTCAAAGAGCATATAAACTGTCGGCCCACCCATCTTTCGAGATGGGTGGGCCGATTTGTTTATCAATAACCGAACTTTGCCGACAGAATCCCATCAAATTGATTGAAACCCTGTACTCTAGGATAGGGGTTAAACCCCAAACATCTTAGATCCGTTCAGTGAGGAATCGATGGCCGACATCAATGACGTACGTGCACTTCGAGCAGCTCGAACCGAGTTCTCCAAAAGAGGAGTTGACATAACTCGCTGTGACATCCGCATGCACCATGGAATCTTGCACGTTCGTGGCGCGGTTAGCGTTGCGAAGGGCTCGTTTATCAAAGACTTAAAGACTGAGGTCGAACACATTGGCCGTATATTGCGCCAAAAGGCTGAGATTCGAGACGTCGTTATCGACTGCCAGTATTTGGCTGGCTACTAAACTCTCTCAAGAGCTCGCCAACAAGATAAAAGGTGCCTGTTACGACCACGAGGTCATCTTGCTCTGCACCTTTTAGTGCCGCCTCAAGCCCGTCTCGAGGTGACTCATATAGAGAGACTTCGCCCAAAATCGGTTGGATAAGGTGGGCAAGTTCGTCCACTGGAGTAGCCCGGAAGAAGTCGACCGGCACGATGTGAGTTCTTCTGATCAAACCAGAGAACTCACGATAAAACTCGCCTGGTTCGTGTCCAGATAGCATGTGTGTAACCAGCTGGATCTTTCGGTCTCCATAGCGTGCTTGAAGGGCTCGTCTGAGGACACGTGCGGAATCAATGTTATGTGCCCCGTCCAAAACAACCGTTTTCCCTTGCAACTCAACCACTTGGAAACGCCCAGGAATGGATGCCGCTTTGGCCCCAAGTCTCGCCGCTTCTTCCGAAACTTCGATTCCGGCGGCCACCATCGCAGCCAAAGCCAAAGACAGATTATGGTGCTGGATTTTTCCGATCAAACTGGGCTGCAACCCTGAGTGAAAGGACAGTGGGGTCTCAACTGAACAATCCGAATCTCGCCAAATAACTTCTTTGCCCCAGCGCCAAATGGGAGCCTCCAAATTGGATGCTTCTCTTTCAATTACCTCTCGAGCCTCAGGTGACAGGTCGCCAACAATAACAGGAATGCCCGGCTTGATAATTCCCGCCTTTTCATGGGCTATCTGGGCTTCCGTATCACCGAGGATCGCAACATGGTCCAAGCCAATGCTTACAATGATGCTCGCCCTTGGAGTGACTATGTTGGTGGCATCCAATCGTCCGCCCAAACCAACCTCAAGCGCGACCCAATCACACTGCTTTTCTTTCCAATACTGAAATCCCAGAGCCGTCTTGAACTCAAACTCCGTAATACCGCCCAAAGGAGTATCCACCAGCGATTCTGCAAACGGCCACAGCTTGGTGGTGATATCTGCCAAGTCAGCTTCTGATATGAGCTCTCTACCCAATTGAACGCGTTCTCTAGGGTCGACGACATAGGGGCTAAAGAATGCTCCGGTCCGAGTCCCGGTTTCTACCATAAGACTCTGGAGAAAAGCGGTCGTAGAGCCTTTGCCATTGGTGCCTGCGACATGGATGTACTGAGGCCCACCAATCCCGCCCAGACTATCGGCGAGACCAATCCGACGGGCGAACTCTTCCATTCGATCGAGTCCCAAACGCCAGCCGCGCCCTTGCAGAGCTGAAATCGATTCCATTGCCTGTTCGTAGGTCATGCTTCAGATCATTTCTAGTTTGTTGCGACCTTCCGAACATGGGCCCGAATTACCGAACAACATTCGATCTCCCCGTGAATAACTCCGGGTAAGTCACATGTAAATTGCTGCTCCTCGCCGGTTAGCCCGGACAAGGAATGAATTCCTATTGTCTGCAATACGTTCCCAACAGGTACCCGGAGCTCCATTTCGTAGCCCTCCATCGCAATCCACGTTGTTTCAGGTGCCTGGAAACTCAGAATCAACTGTTCCTTTTCAATCTTGGGATCTGAAGTCATGCGGAATCGAATCGGCTTGGAGCTATTTTCCAGGTCAGCGAAAAGATTATGCCCTTCCTTTCGACCACTCGACCGGGCACCTTGGCCGACTGCAAAAATCGCGGGATTCAGAGTTCCGATCGGAAATCCAGAAATCTCAGCAAAGTCGTGCAGAACAACGGACCAAATAGGAGATTTGATCCCGTTGGCAAGCATAAAGCTTCCTCCGTTTGGATCCACCAATTCCAAGCTTAGACCACGCCCTTGGAACATAGAGGGTTCAGGCAGTTTCCCTTCAAAGCTTCCCAGTACAGAAAGGGATCCATCTTCTTTGATTTCCGGATTCAGTCTCAGCCTTGTCCCTGGATCAAAGCACGGCTCAAGCCCAGCACCGCCGCCCAACTTTCCATCTTGCAGGGAATGCCCCTTGGCATGTTCAATCGACAAACATATCGAACCGATAAGGGCTCGGATCGACTTCGCTTCGACGTCGCGAGCAGAGCAAAGTTCGGACCACGTCTTCTCGATGCAGATCGTTCGAGATCGACAATAGACCCGCATGGCCGCCTGCAATGCCCCACGCATGCAGTGAGAGATAATCGGAAGGAAACCTGCATTGAGTGTTTCCGCATACGGCATTTGCTGGAATCGCTGAAGCTCCGCCTCCATACTCTTGAGGCGATCGCGCATCTCACGGGATCGTACAAGTGCAGCAAGAGTTGATTCCTCTTGTTCCGGCGTTGAGATACCGCAAACAAACGCTCCCAACACGACGTCATCGACACCTGCAGATTCGACACCGGTACGTCCGACGATCTTGCGTAGGAGTTCAACAGTCTCGGGTGGTAAGTCGTGGAGATCTTCAAACGGCATGTCGATAGCCTCTACCGCACAATTTGGTATATCATGGCAAACAAAATGGAAAGGGCTGGCAAAGGCACCAGCCCAATTCTACTTCCGAAGGTTAAGGAATGAGACCAGATTCTGCAATGCGGCGTACCGCCTCTTGGAATCTACCACCATCCGTATCTCCAGCCAATGTCAAAGACATGCGGACCCAACCTTCGCCATTGGTGCCATATCCGTTTCCGGGAATAGCCACAATATGCGCTCGTTGCAGCAGCTCCTTACAGAACTCGGCACTCGTCATGTTGGGGTTCGGAACTCGAGACCAAACATAGAATGCAGATTTAGGCTTGGTCACCTTCCAACCGATGCTGTTCAAGCCATCGCAAAGGAAGTCACGTCGGCGCTGATACATAGCTATCGTGTGGCTGTTATCCACGCTTCGTAACGCGTAGGCGCCTGCTTCTGCGATTGCTGGGAACTGCTTGCTGTCGATGTTGGACTTAAGCCGCTGAAGGTTATTCACCGCTTCGGGGTTGCCCAACGCAAATCCCAAACGCCAACCGGTCATGTTGAACATTTTGCTGAGCGAGTGGAATTCAATGGCGACATCACGTCCCCCTTCCACTTGCATCACGGTTGGATTGGTGTAGCCGTCATAAGCAACGGTTGCATACGCCATATCGTTTACCAACAGAATGTCATGATCCTTGCAGAACTTCACCGCATCCTGATAGAACTCGGTGGTCGCTGTGGCACCGGTTGGGTTATGGGGATAGCATACGTAGAACAGCTTTGCCCGCTTGGCAATATCCGTTGGAATGTCTTCCAAGACTGGTAGGAATCCATTTTCTTCTAACAGCGGGGTTTCAAATACTTCCCCACCTGCCATAAGCGTGTTGACACGATAAACGGTATATCCAGGATTCGGGACGATGGAAACATCACCAGGATCGATATAGGTCCAAGCGAGGTGAGCCAATCCTTCCTTGCTGCCGATCAACTGAACGAAGTCAGTAGTCGGATCAAGCTTGACTCCAAACTCCTTGGCATACCAATCTGAGGCGGCTTCCAAGAAGCTCACCCAACCGTGCGGAGTTTCGTCGTATCGGTGTGTTGAGGGGTCACTGGCTGCACGGGTCAGTGCATCAATAACCGGCTGAGGTGTCGGTAAGTCGGGGTCTCCAATTCCCAGGTCAATAATGTCCGCGCCAGAGGCAATTGCCTCTGCTTTGACGCGTGAGATCTCCGCAAATAGATAAGGCGGGATCATGTCGAGACGCTTAGAACGTGCCGGCATCGTGCCCAAAATTGTACCTAGCCGAACTGGAATTCGGCTCCCTGTTCCAAATGAACCGTAACGATCTTGCTGAACAACCCGTCACAATCATGTGATGAAGTTCAGAACAGGCTTTGCAGTGTTCGGATTGGCATGCTTGGCTTGTGCCTTTGCCCAGCAAAACGAAAAGGTTGGGAAAAAACGTCCCGATCCGTTTGCCCCGATGCCGCCCCAGGCCTGGATCATGCAGGTCCATAGTAGCATTCGATCAGCCTTGGAAGACTTAAGCTCCGCAGATTTCCGAACGATGAAAGTCAAGGATGAATCTGGCAATATAAAGACAGTTAAGATTCCACCTTCGTTTGGTGTCAATCGAGTTCCCCTCCTGTCGATTCTTCACGACAATGTCATTCGCGAAACCAAGATTCCGATGTTCCAACCAGTGAAGAAATTCGAGGTGGAATACTATGCCCTGAGCAACCATGGCAAGCCGTTGGACCAAGGCGAACTTCAGATGCATAAGGACTTTGGGTTCTACGGCGTTCGGATCAAGGGCAAGCGAAAATCTGAGGTCATTGCGTTCGGCACTAAGGCTCTGAATAACTTTTCAAATACTGCCGATATGGTCCAGGGCAAGATTGGCGAAGATGAAGCCGAAGCGATGCCACTTCGGGCAACAAGAAAGGCTTGTATCAAATGCCATTCAGACTCGAAAGTCGGAGATCAGCTTGCGGTAGTCGTTTACGTCATTCGGAAAATTCAATAGGCTAAGATTTTAGTCAAAGGGTTCATAATGGACCGATGCTACTGACGCTGACGTTAGCTGGAATCATGAGTACCGGTCCAAAAGCTCCTGCCCCTTACGGCACCCTTCCCTCTGCACGCCAGGTGGCTCATGCCAAGCTGGAAACGTACGCCTTCATCCACTTCTCCCCGAACACTTTTACGAATCGTGAATGGGGAAATGGCGACGAAGATCCCAACCTGTTTAATCCAGACAAATTCGATCCAGATCAGATCGTCTTGGCGCTTAAAGCTGCCGGTATGAAGGGAGCCATTTTGACTTGTAAGCATCATGATGGATTCTGCTTGTGGCCAACCAAGACAACGGATCACAGCATCGCTTCCAGTTCGTGGCTAAATGGCAAGGGTGATGTGGTTAAAGCCATCTCTGAGGCATGTAAGCGCCACGGACTGCTATTCGGCGTCTACCTTTCCCCTTGGGATCGTAACAATGCTCACTATGGAAAGCCCGAGTATGTGACGACTTATCGAAGTCAGCTAAAAGAGCTTCTCACCCAATACGGATCAATCTTTGAGATTTGGCATGATGGCGCGAATGGTGGAAGCGGATACTACGGAGGCGCAAAGGAGACTCGCTCCATTGATCGAATCTCCTACTATGGCTGGCCCGAAACATGGAAGATGATTCGCAATCTCCAACCCAAAGCTTGCGTGTTTAGCGATGTAGGTCCGGATCTCCGATGGGTCGGCAACGAAAGCGGTTACGCCGATGAAACTTCGTGGTCAACTTATGATCCTGTAGGCGAAAAAGGAGACGCTCCTGCTCCAGGCTACGTGAAGTCTGAGCAGGGAGAAACCGGGACCAGGAACGGCAGTCACTGGATTCCTGCCGAATGTGACGTATCGATTCGACCGGGCTGGTTCTGGCATGAGTCGGAGGATGCTCATGTCAAGACTCCCGCCCAACTCCTTGAACTGTATTACAAATCAGTTGGACGGGGAGGATCGTTCTTGCTGAATGTGCCACCCAACAAGCATGGTCAGATTTCTAAACCAGACGTCGATACCCTTGCACGATTTGGCTCGATCGTAAAAAATACGTTTGCACATAACTTGGCGTCGGGGTCTGCATGTAAGGCATCGAACGTCCGTGGAGGAGAGGACCAGTACGCTGCGTCCAACATTCTCTCCAATCGATCCAGTCGTTACTGGGCGACTGACGATGACGTTACGACACCTACTGTTGAGCTCAACCTTAAGAAACAAGCCACATTTGATGTTGTTCGCTTGCGCGAAGTGATCGAGCTTGGTCAACGCGTGGAAGGCATCGCCGTCGATGCGTGGATGGACGGGGAATGGAAAGAGGTCGGCACTGCGACCAGTGTGGGATCGTGTCGTTTGATCCGACTTGGTTCTGCGGTAACAACCAGTCGTGTCCGCCTCCGTGTCACTCAGTCTCCTGTTTGTCCGGTTCTCTACGACTTCGGTATTTTCTTAGAAGCCAAGTAAGGGTTCTATTCCGAGCCCTCCCCTGATTTCCAATTTCATTTGAAATCAGGGGAGGGTGGGGGTCAGTCGATTTTGGACAGATCGACTAACTGGCTCCCAAAACAAACCAAGGGCTCGCCTCTGCTCGCACCTTGGACTACAGCTTGTTGAAGACAAAAATCAATTCAATCATTATGGTGGTCTAGAGAATTCCCGGCCAGGATGACATCGATACAAGCAAAGGATAGTTGGGCCAAAATACAAGTTTTAAACCAAGGGCTCGCCTCGTCTGGCACCTTGGACTACAAATAATGGGATCCAGATTCAACCCAAGCTTTCTGAACTCGGCAGCTTAGATCCACAAACAAAAATGCCCCTTCCTCTGGGAGTAGAGGAAGGGGCGATTTGTGCCTATTCAGGTTACGGAGTAACGGTCAGAGTCGTGTTCTTTCCAGTTACGGTATCCGAAACCGCTACGAGAGATGTCAGGGTTGTACCAACCGCCTTCGTAGTGATCGTGAACTGAGCTGTGCTCGAACCTGCTGGAACTAGAACAGTTGCAGGAACCGTCAGATTTCCAGGGACGCCGACCGTGACATTCACGAGCCAACCACCTGCAGGTGCAGGTGATGCTAACGTGATCGTTGCAGTCGAAGACGTTCCGCCCTTGACACTTGTTGGGCTCAATGAGAGTCCGGTTATGGAGTCTCCATTGATCGCCAACA
>Ga0164296_1000297_pt1 | contig 62122 bp, 69 predicted proteins | sample GEODES057metaG_FD_113533 | JGI IMG/M metagenome (GOLD analysis project Ga0164296, IMG submission 113533) | Dystrophic lake water microbial communities from Trout Bog Lake, Wisconsin, USA - GEODES057 metaG | ecosystem: Environmental > Aquatic > Freshwater > Lake | place: USA: Trout Bog Lake...
GCAGAAATTCATGGACAGCATCATTCAAAAGTATTTAGACGCAGACACGATAAAATCAATAACTCATACTACAACTTATGGAACAGCTATTAATAAGACTTTTATTAAGTAAATTGGTATTACTTATGCCCCAAAAGAATCGGTAGAAGGCAATAAATACATTCAATCCGCAACAGAAATGTATGCTCAACGGGGCTTCGCAAACTCGAATAAGACAATGTTGTTTTCTGTCTTGGATAGATTGGCAGCTTTGGGGTAATGATTGGGGATTTGATTCAATGTAACTACATCCATGAACACTATTCTTCTACAAAACCAACCCCACTCACATTGCCAACTGTAGTTTGGGCATGAAGATGATAAAGAACTGTATATAAACAAAAAGTGCAGCTACCACACTTAGGTAGTAGCTACACTTTAATTATCTGGTATATTCCAGTTAGAAACTGGTTAAATTAATATTTACAAACTTACGCTGAACACTCCACTAGGGAGTAGTTAGGTTTAAAAATAGACTTCAACTGATGATTTTATTTTTTTAATAAATAAAACATTATTGCTATCCCAATTGTGCCTACCCAAAAGGCAAACATCCATTTTACAATGTCAGTTTTTGAGGTTTCAATCTTTTCAATCAAATCAATTTTATCCTGCTTGGTTAGAAAAATATCTTTTTTATCTGTGAACTTTTGTTCTGTTTTTGCTTCAAAATACTCAATAACAGTTGTAGCTTCCTGTTCAGAAAATTTAGACTTGAATATTTCGTAAACCTTTATTTCTAAAGTACTCATTTCACTTTATTTTGTACAAATATAAGAGATTACTGATTCGGCACATTGAAAGAATATTTTAGCCAAAAAGTGCAGCCACCACCCATAGGTAGTAGCTGCATTTTTTTTTAACCTGACAGGTCACTAAGACCTGTCAGGTTTTGGTAACCCCTATTCTTTTACAAAACCAACCCCACTCACATTGCCATCCATAGTTTGAATACGCAAATGATAAACCCCTGCTGCCAAACTATTGACTGACAGTGTAGGATTAGTAGCATCCTTCAATGAAACAACCTTTACTACCCTGCCCATATTATCAATCACTTGCACAGAAACAATATGATTGCCCTTAATAGTTACTGCCTCTTTTGCTGGATTAGGATACACTGTTAACTGATTACTGTTTACTGTAAACTGCGCTGAAACAACCTTACTATAAGTAGAACTCCCATCCTTATCAACACTCTCCAACCTGTAATAGTTGATGCCATTGGCTGGGTTATAATCTGTGAAACTATAACCATTCGCCCCACTGCCTATTGCTTTTACCGTACCAATGTCTGTAAAGGAAGTGCCAGTTGTACTGTGTCGGATAATGAAGTGGCTGGTGTTTAGTTCTACGGCAGTGTGCCATTGCAAAAGGTTAGTATTATTTACATTCTTCGCGGACAAGTCCAATACTTTCACTGGCAAAGCCCCACAAGGGGTTACTACATTAGCAATAAAGTTACCCAAAGAAATAGGACTACCACCAACAAATATTGTAGTGATTAATTTATTGGAAGCTGTGCTTATTACACTAACTGTGTTGCTATTTTGATTTGCCACATATACTTTCTTGCCATCTGGGGTTATACTTATACCTAGTGGTGAATATCCTACACCTATTGTAGCTATTACCGTATCAGTTACTGCATTGACTACACTTACTGTATTGTCAATATTATTTGCTACATATACTCGGTTTCCATCGGGGCTTACACATATTCCTGAAGGACCATTCCCAACAGGAATAAATCGTGTTGCCGTGTCAAGCGCGGTATTTATAACACCAACAGTATTACAGTAGTTATTATAGGAACAATTGTTTGTTACATATACCAATGATTCGTCGGGGCTTGTGCATAAAGAAACTGGGTTGCCTATATTTTGAACAATTGTAGGTATCGAATCGATAGGTGTACGTAATACCATAATAGCCTGAGGTGAATATTGCATTCCAGATACAACATATTCTCTATCATCTGGGCTAACATTTACACTATATCCATTTTCATAATACCCATTATTAAAATTTACCAAAGGGTCTAAGGAATTTGTTTCTGTATTAATTATCCCAATTGAGCCGCCTACAGCATTGGTTACATATATTTCCTTACCGTTACGGCTGGCATTTAAACTATATGGATTAAAACCAACAGCCAAGGATTTGATTACTGTATCTATCTCTGTATTGATAATACTTATCGTGCTATCCCCATTGGCAACATATACATTTACCCCATCAATTCCTGCGCAAACACTGTATGGTCTTTGCCCTACAGGAATAGTAGCAACTACCGAATCATTTTCTGTATTGATAACGCTTACAGTATTGTAATAGTTATTTGCAATGTATGCATAAGCAGTGGTTTTACTTCCCAAACTGAATATGTTTCCACTAGTTCCTGTGGCTATCGGAGTAGTAACCGCAATTCTTCCTGTGGCACTAGAATCAACCACAGCAGAGATACTGGTATCGGAGTTCACTTTAAATGAAGCAGCGTTTACTCCACCAAAAGTCACAGAGGTTGTACCAGTAAAGTTTTTCCCTTTTATGTTTATGGTGGCACCAGAACAAGCTATAGTTGGAGAAAAAGAAGTAATGATTGGTGGTATATATTTAAAACCATACATACTATCAGTGCCGTTTGGTGTGGTTACAAATACTTTTCCGCTAGTGCAATTACTTAGTACTGCTGTGATTGTGCTATCATTAAGTACCGTATAGTTATTGACAGGGTTCTCCTCCAATGGATATGAATGTTGTCCCAATAAATGCTTTACCTTTTATGGTAATTGTATCTCCAACTACAGCCCCTGTTGGGGTAAAGGATGTCATTATAGGTTGGGCATAGGTTACTTTACTAACCAAACTATTTTCAGTATGATAATCAGGACCTCCGTAATAAATATTGTTGGTAGAATCAACAAATAAATATTCCGCACCACCCATTTCTATCGACGTTGCAGCCCTGCCAAAACCACCATTGTCGCTATAATATGAATTAGATGTAGCACCTACCACAGTATTGATAATTCCACTTGTATCAACTTTTCGGATACGAGAATTGCCTTGATCCGCTATGTATAAATTTCCAGTTACATCTAGTGCTATAGTTTCAGGCCAATCCAACTGTGCAGATATAGCAGGACCTCCATCGCCACTAAACAAAGTGCCACCTTGATGAGACGTTTGAGGACTATATCCATTTCCCGCTACAGTTGTTATTATGCCTGTGGAGGCAGTTATTTTCCTTACAACATTATTTAGAACCTGAGTTATATAAAGGTTGCCTTTGGTGTCAACGGCAATATTATCCAATTGAGTTATTGAGGCTAGAGTTGCAAGCCCCCCATCACCAGTATAACCCATTGTATCTCTCCCTACTACTCTTGTTATTATTCCGCTGGGTAAATTTACTTTCTGTACAATAGGTACCTGTGTATAACCTCCATCGAAACTTGCACTATTTTCTCCTATAAATAGGTTGCCGCTAGTGTCAACTGCTAAACTATTGGGTGTTACAAATGTAGATGTTGCAGCTACACTATCATTATAAGTGTAAGTCCAACCATTACCAGCTACAGTGGTGATGATCCCTGTAATTGCATCAATTTTCCTGACCCTAGCGTTGCCCCAATCAGAAATAAAAACATTGCCTTTCTTATCTATAGCAATCGCCAGGATGGCAGCTATTGAGGCCTTTGTTGCAAGCCCACCGTCACCACTGAATCCAGGTATTCCATTACCTGCAACTACAGTTATTTTTCCAGTTTGAGGATTTAATTTTATAATTTGATTACTGTCCAATATTTTATCATTAAAAAAAGTGTTCTGTCCTGCACCAATATAATAATACAAATTTCCAGCGTTATCTATTGCGAGCACAGGTCGGTTTGGTAGTATTAATGAATCTGGTTTGCTACCCAGCCAAATGGCATTGCTGCCCACCACCATATCCACAACACCATGGCTGGTATCTGTTTGTGCCTTAGCACCAATAGCAACAACAATAAAAATAAATGTAGAGAAGCTTGTTCTCAATAGGCTAACTAGCAATCGTCTCATTAGGTAGATATTTGAATGATTTAATTTTGAATTCCAGCACAACACTACTTATTATTCTGGATTATCCTAAAAAAAATAATTTCATGTAGATAAAACTTTCATAACCGATAATTGATTGTTTAGTAAATAATAGTTTTTACAATAATAAGAAATAGTTGGTGATAAGAGATTGACTAGTCAATAATTTAGCTGATTTATGTGTTTGATATGTTTGGAGTAGTTGCGTCTCTCACCACAGAAATTACCGCTTTTCATCCTTGCAAAGGTCTTCTTAAGGCTAGTTTATGCTTATTTGGCTTGATCGTTTCGTCTTACGACAACCTCGTAAGGCTTTACGAGTACCTTTTGAGGCGTTACAAATGCCCCAAAGAAGCTTACGAGGTGTTCGTAAGATGAAACGAATGTGTCGTAAGACGTTACAACCAATCCGTAAGAGCTTACGAGGTGTCCGTAAGACGTTACGAGTGAGTCGTAAGAGCTTACAAGGTTGTCGTAAGAGCTTACAAGGTAGTCGTAAGACTTCTTTAACAGTAGAAAAGCAATGCCAATTGTTTTAAAAGCGGGATAAAAATGCTTAAGCCACTATTTTTTGGACAATTTTATTTATCATGGACTAATAAAAAACTGGTATAAGAAACTTGTAGTTTTATACTTAAAAAATTACTCTTGTATTCATTTTTCTTTTATTTTTACAATTACAAAATAGCTGTCTATGTGGAAATATCTTACAATCATTGTTTTAATGTGGGCGGCTACTGCTTGTGATGATGGCATGGCTAAAAGCAAAGTGAATGAAGCTACACCCATTGACGCTAAAAGTAACAATACAGATACAGTAAACGATGAGATAGGGGGGCTGATAGATGACTATTATTCGATGAAGGACAACTTTGTAACTGAGAATGAACTGCTGGTAAATAAATATGCAGTTGCGATGGAACAAGCAGCGGATACATTGGATTTGAATACCGTGAAAACAACTGCTGTTGACAAGGAAAAGGATAAAAAAATGGTTGAGGAGATAAATGCGGATTTAAAAGGGTTGGTTGCAGAAAAAGATATAGAAGCAAAAAGGAAACCTTTTCAGGTGGTGAGCGACAGATTGTATGATTTAATAAAAGCTATCCAATACGACAAACAGATTATTTACCACGAACATTGCCCAATGGCGTTTAATCAAACCGGGGCTGATTGGCTAAGCAATACTACCGACATTAAAAACCCTTACATACCCAAGAAGATGATAGACTGTGGTGAAGTACGTGACACCATTGATTTTACCAAACCTTAATCAAGTAACTTAGTGTTGCGAAGGTGGTTTTTGGTATTGTAAAACTATCTTGGCATTGCGTTGCTCATCTGAAGCTATGTTCAACTCGTAGTGTTTACTTCCAGAAGAGATTATAACAAGTGCAGTATTAGGGGGAACAGTTCCTAAATTCTCTGCAACAACTATAAATTCGTAGAAGGGGTCTTCTTTCTCAATGTGCACCTGCATTGTGATAGGCGAGTAAGTCAGCATTCTATTGTCGATTATTTTATAGTTGTTATGGTACACACTAATGGTATCGCCATCAATCTGCCCATTATCATAAAACTCTATTTTCACATCCTCGCTATCTACAATGAAAGTCTTAGCCAAAACATTTTCTCTTTTTTGCAATACTTCAGGTACGGGCATTGTTGTTTGGGTATCCTTTAATGCAGCAACTGTATCACTACTTTGTGTTAATGTTTGTACGGTATCCTCTATTGGTAATTTTTTAGTTGGTTTTATCAATGTCTTGCTAACCATAAAATCTTCAGCTCCCGGCTTGGTTAAAGTAATGCCGGTTGATTTCTTTAATGAGGAATTAATGGGTTTATGTTTGGCAGCAGCATTTTCTTTTTTAATCAGGAAATCTTCCTTTTCAAATTCTGTATTCGTAACTCTTTCCAGATATACTGTGCCGCTACCGCATTCGGTACCATTTGTTTCATTTACACTTGTATAATTGCCAGAGAGTGTTTCTTTGGTTCCATCGGCAGATTTTGAATAGTCGAGGTAGCTTGTCATTAAACAAGCAACTGATTGGTCGCTTATTTTCAGTTCAAGCATCTTGGTTTCCTTGAGCAAGAGTGTCTTTGTCTTTTTTGTATATATACCTTGCGAAGCTGCCTTGCCATAGAAAAGAGTGGTTTTGTAGGAGTATGTAACGCCCTCAATGGCATCATTGGGCAAGTCATTTATCTGGACTTCATACTTATATCTATCTTCAATAAATTGTCCAGAGCGCAAGTGGAAAGTATTTTGCACAAAGTAACCACGCCATATTCCAGTAATATTTTGCGAAGAGCCAACAATGGCAAATAATAAAATGATTTGTATAAAAATGTATCTCATATTCTTAATAACCGTGCAAATTAATTAAGACACACTTAAAAGAATAGTTAAAGGTTTTTGGACGCCCATATTAATAAACATAACATTACATCAACTCATTTACTACATTTGCAAACTTTCAATCAATAGGGGTCAACATATATATGGTAAATATTACTTTTCCTGATGGTGCTGTGAGGCAATACGAAAATGGGGTAAATGCATTGGATATTGCAAAGTCTATCAGTGAAGGGCTTGCGAGAAAAGTATTGGCTGCAAGTGTAAATGGTCAGGTTTGGGATGCTTTTAGGGCAATCAATAATGACGCAGCACTTAAGTTGATAACTTGGGACGACAGTGAAGGGAAGAATACTTTTTGGCATTCATCGGCGCATTTGATGGCAGAAGCGGTAGAAAGTACTTTTCCTGGTGTTAAGTTTTGGGTAGGGCCAGCTTTGGACAAAGGGTTTTACTACGATATGGATTTGGGGGATAGGAAACTTACTGAAGAAGACCTTGCAATTTTGGAAAAGAAAATGCAGGAACTAGCTAAACAAAACAACAGGTTTCTTCGCAAGGAAATTTCCAAAACTGATGCAATCAATTATTTTGAAGAGAAAGGAGATGAGTATAAATTGGATTTATTGACCAATTTGACAGATGGGGAAATTACTTTTTACACTCAAGGAGGCTTTACAGATTTATGTAGAGGACCACATATACCAGCCACTGGATTAATAAAAGCGATTAAACTTACAAATATTGCTGGGGCTTATTGGAAAGGCGATGAAAACAACAAGCAACTAACAAGGCTTTATGGCATTACATTTCCAAATCCAAAAGAATTGGATGAATATCTTTTGATGCTTGAAGAAGCAAAGAAAAGGGATCACCGAAAGCTAGGGAAAGAACTAGGCATCTATACGATGGATGATGAGATAGGGCAGGGGTTGGTGCTTTGGATGCCTAATGGTACAGTAATTATAGAAGAGTTGGAAAAATTGGCAAAAGAAACTGAGGGTGCTGGGGGCTATAAACGTGTGGTTACGCCGCATATAGCCAAAGAAAGCATCTATCTCACCAGTGGTCATTTGCCTTACTATGCGGATAGTATGTTTCCTCCCATGGAAATGGATGGAGAGAAGTATTATCTAAAACCAATGAATTGTCCGCATCACCATAAGATATTTGCTGCAGAGCCTAAGAGTTACCGTGATTTACCTTACAGGATAGCAGAATATGGTACTTGTTATCGTTATGAGCAAAGTGGCGAATTGTTTGGGTTGATGAGGGTGCGTTGCCTTCACATGAACGATGCACATATCTATTGTAGCAAGGAGCAGTTTTTTGAAGAATTCAAAGCAGTAAATGAGATGTACTTGAAGTACTTCAAAATCTTCGGGATTGAGAAGTATGTGATGCGATTGAGTTTGCACGATCCAAGCAAGCTTGGGAAGAAATATGTAAATGAACCTGTATTGTGGCAAGAAACGGAGGCAATGGTACGCAAAGTGCTTATTGAGACTGGGACCCCATTCATAGAAGTGCAAGACGAAGCTGCTTTCTATGGGCCTAAGATTGATGTGCAAATTTGGAGTATCATAGGAAGGGAGTTTACATTGGCTACAAATCAGGTTGATTTTAATAGCGGACGTAAGTTTAAATTAGAATATACTACTCAAAATAACGAAAGCGATGTTCCTTTGATTATACATAGGGCGCCTTTGGGAACGCATGAGCGTTTTATAGGGTTCTTGTTAGAGCATTATGCAGGTAAATTTCCAGTTTGGTTAGCTCCTTTGCAAGTAAAGATTTTACCAATAAGCGACAAATTTATCGAATATGCAAATGAAGTAAAGGAAGTTCTATCAAAAGTGGGAGTAAGGGTAGAGATTGATGAAAGACAAGAGAAGATTGGCAAAAAAATACGGGAAGCTGAGTTAAGCCGTGTTCCTTATATGCTATTAGTAGGGGAGAAGGAAGTGGCAGAAAATAAACTATCTGTGCGTAGACAGGGGAAAGGTGATGTAGGTTCCTTAGCTTTGCAAGCATTCGTAGATAATATAATCTTAGAAATTGCTGAAAGAAAGAGTGGTGACTAACTTTTTTTAAAGCGTATTAATAAAACAAACTAGTCACAATTAATTTAAACAAGTCTTAATGGCATTACCTTTTAAAAGTAATTACAGCGGGGGTAGATTTAATCCTCGTTTCGGAAAACAACCAGAACCAGAACATAAAATTAATGAGAGAATCAGGTCGCTGCAAGTTCGCTTGGTTGGTGACAATGTAACAGTGGGTATATATCCAATTCAAGAAGCATTGAAAATTGCCAAACAACTAGAATTGGATCTAGTGGAAATTTCTCCGACAGCCGATCCGCCTGTTTGTAAAGCCATAGATTATAAAAAATTCCTTTACGAAAAGAAGCGTAAAGAAAAAGAGATGAAATCAAATGCAAAGCAAAGTGAAGTAAAAGAAGTAAGGTTTACACCTGGGACTGATGACCACGATTTTGATTTCAAATCTAAGCACGCTGAGAAGTTCTTGAAAGAAGGGAATAAGGTTAAAGCTTGGGTTCAGTTTAAAGGGCGTGCTATCATGTTTAAAGAACGGGGTGAGTTAATACTTTTAAAATTTGCAGAACGTTTGGCTGATTGTGGGCAGCCAGAGAGTTTGCCTAAATTGGAAGGTAAAAAAATGTTTTTGATGCTTACGCCTAAAACTGCTAAGAAGAAAAAAGAGGGGGATTAGTTAAATCGATAGTTATATTCTGTTAGGATATCCATTATAACTTGTAATTTCTTTTAATTTGGCTTATAACGGGATTAATTGGGATTTATTTTATTCTTTTTAAAAAAAGTGAGAATATTTAGAAACTAAACCCCTATTTTTGCAGCCCGAAAAAAAATATGTCTAAACAGCAATTAATTAAACAGGACGGACAAATTATAGAAGCTCTTAGCAACGCAATGTTTCGGGTTAAATTAGAAAATGGTCACGAGATTTTGGCGACTATATCTGGTAAGATGAGAATGCACTATATAAGGATTCTGCCAGGAGATAAAGTAGGTGTTGAAATGAGTCCTTATGATTTAAGTAGAGGAAGGATTAATTTTAGATATAAATAATAAAATCGATTGCTTCTCTTGTATTTTAAGTAGAAGCAATTTAGTAAGATAAAAAAAGTAGTAATGAAAGTTAGAGCAGCTATTAAAAAGCGTAGTGCAGACTGTAAAATTGTTAAAAGAAAAGGAAAACTTTATGTTATCAACAAGAAGAATCCTCGCTTTAAACAACGTCAAGGTTAAACTTAAAACAAATATTAATATTTAAATATAAAATAGTTTATGGCTCGTATTGCCGGTATAGACTTACCTAAAAACAAAAGAGGGGAAATTGGACTTACATATATCTACGGTATAGGTCGTAGTAGAGCAAGGCAAATTCTTAGTGACGCTGGTATTTCTTTCGATAAGAAAGTAAATCAATGGAATGATGATGAGCAAACTGCGATACGTAATCTAATAAACTCTGAGTTTAAGGTAGAGGGTGCTTTGAGGAGTGAGACGCAAATGAACATAAAGCGTCTTTTGGATATCGCTTGTTATCGTGGGTTACGTCATAGAAAGGGATTGCCTGTTCGTGGACAACGTACTAAAACTAACAGCAGAACACGTAAGGGAAAGAGAAAGACGGTTGCTGGTAAAAAGAAGGCAGCTAAAAAGTAATTGATATCTCGTTGAATGGGCTGTTAATTTTACATTATCCATTTATGGTTTTTGTAAGAACAAAGTAAGACTACATTTTTAAAGATTATATACAAATAAATTATGGCTAAACCAGCAAAGGCGCAAAATAGTGCTAAGGTCGCAGCGAAAAAAAGAATCGTAAAAGTTGAGGCTTTGGGCGAGGTTAGGGTAAGTGCAACATTTAATAATATCATTGTTGCCTTTACAAACAAACAAGGACAAGTTATATCTTGGTCTTCAGCTGGTAAAATGGGTTTCAGAGGATCTAAGAAAAATACCCCTTATGCAGCTCAAATGGCAGCTTCCGATGCTGCTAAGGTAGCTGTAGATGCTGGCTTGAAAAGAGTTGATGTCTTTGTTAAAGGTCCTGGTTCTGGAAGGGAAGGTGCTATTAGGGCAATTGCTCAAAGTGGAATAGATGTAGTTACTATAAAAGACGTTACTCCAATGCCTCACAATGGTTGCAGACCACCAAAGGCAAGAAGGGTATAGAGTTTCATGTAAACATACATTATGGTATTCGATTTAGTTTTTTGATTTTTTCATAATCGAACATCATTTAATAAAAAATCAAAAAAATATTAATTATGGCAAGATATATTGGTCCAAAAACTAAAATATCAAGAATTTATGGTGAACCCATTCTGGGAAATGGGAAATGGCTAACTAAGAACAGTAATCCTCCGGGGCAACATGGTGCTACTCGTAAGCGTAAAACTTTGGGGGAATACGCTTTACAGCTGAGAGAAAAACAAAAGGCGAAATATACCTATGGCTTACTTGAGCGTCAATTTAGAAAAACATTTGAAGAAGCTTCAAGAATTAAAGGTGTAAAAGGTGAAAATTTAATCAAACTTTTAGAAGCTAGGTTAGATAACACAGTATACAGATTGGGATTAACGGCTAGTCGTCCAGAGGCTCGACAATTAGTAGCACACAAGCATATAACTGTAAATGGTGATGTAATGAATGTGCCTTCTTATTCTTGTAAACCTGGTGATAGAATTAGCTATAAAAATAAAAGTTTAGTCAATAGCTCAATCGTCGCGAAAAGACGCGAGAAAAACCCTAAGTTCAACTGGGTAGAATGGAATGTTGCTGAACAGACGGGTGTTTTTATTACTTACCCGGAAAGAGAAAGTGTACCGGAGAATATTAAAGAACAGCTTATCGTTGAACTATATTCTAAGTAGGCAAAAATATTAAGCATTTTTGTTCTAAGTACTTGATTTTATTACAGGTTATTTTTAGTTAATTTAAAGTTTTTCTTATGATTTTATTGAATTTCCAAAAACCAGACAAAATTGTTTTACAAAAAGTGTCTGATTTTAGTGGAGAATTTGAATTCCGTCCGCTTGAGCCTGGATATGGATTGACGATAGGTAATGCTTTGCGTAGAGTTTTGTTAAATAGCCTTGAAGGCTATGCTATTACCGGAATAAAAATAGAAGGCGTAGATCATGAGTTCGCGACTATAAAGGGCATAACAGAAGATGTTACTGAAATAATTTTGAATCTTAAGCAAGTTAGATTTAAAGCAAATAGTGACTTCGATGTTAATAATGAAAAAATCAACTTGTCTATTAAGGGACGTAGTGAATTTACAGCTGGAATGATTGGAGAAGCATCGCAGCATTTTAAAGTGATGAATCCAGATTTTATAATTTGCGTTATGGATCCTGCTTCTAAGATAGATATTGAGCTTAGCGTTTCTAAGGGACGTGGTTACGTTCCTGCTGAAGACAACAAAATAAAGGACACTACTTTCGGCTATATCTCAATTGATTCTATTCATACTCCAATTAAGAACGTAAAATACTCTATCGAGAATTATCGTGTTGAACAAAGGACTGATTATGAAAAGTTGATTTTAAACGTGGCCACTGACGGGACTATTCATCCTGAAGATGCCTTAAAACAGGCATCACGTATTCTTATACAACATTTGATGATAATTACTGATGAAAATATCACATTTGATTTCAAAGAAGAGAAGAAGGATGATGTAATTGATGAACAAATTCTTCAATTAAGAAAAGTGTTAAAGACACCGTTAGAAGATTTAGATTTATCTGTACGTGCTTTTAATTGCTTGAAAGCTGCTAAGATTAATTCACTTAGTGAGTTAGTTCAATATGAGCAAGAAGATTTGATGAAGTTTAGGAACTTTGGACAAAAATCACTTTCAGAAATAGAGCAAGTTTTAATAGAAAGAGGGTTGAGTTTTGGGATGGATTTGCAAAAAATGGGCTTAGATAACATTGATTAATTTTTAAAATTATTTTTTATAATACTTTAAGTTAATAAAAAATAAAAACATTGCGACAATAATAGTTAGTACTATTTAATTAAAATATCATGCGTCACGGAAATAAAATAAACAATCTAGGCCGTAAGAAGGCTCATAGAAAAGCACTTCTAAGTAACCTTTCTTCTCAACTGATTGTTCATAAACGTTTAGTTACAACTTTAGCTAAAGCAAAAGCATTGCGTTCACATATTGAACCAATTATTACAAAAGCTAAAAATGTTGAGTCGAAAGAAACAACAATGCATGAACATAGGATTGTGTTTTCCTATTTGCAAAATAAAGAGGCAGTAAAAGAATTGTTTACTGTCGTAGGTCCTAGAATTCTATCAAGACCAGGTGGATATACAAGAATAATCAAACTTGGTATTAGGTCTGGGGATAACGCTGAGAAGGCTTTAATTGAATTAGTAGATTTTAATGAAACTTATAACAATACTTCATCAACAAATACTGAAGAAAGTGTAAAGAAGACTCGTCGTGGACGCTCAAAGAAAGTTGAAAGTGTAACCTCTACTGAAGAATCAAATCTTATTACAGAAGAAGAAAATGAAACTTCAGAACCTGAAGCATAGTTCACTTTAAATTATTATAAAATAACTTGGTAACATATATTTTAAAACAATTTACCATAAGAATAAGAAAGCAAAATCATTAAGGTTTTGCTTTTTTATTTACTGTAATTGGAACACAACAAAAAATAAGTTTTTGAATATTATAAAGAAGAAATAAAAAAATAGTTATGCCTAAAAATTCAAAAAATGCAGTCTTATTATTAGAAGATGGCAATATCTTTTATGGTAAATCTTTTGGAAAAACTGGAACTACCTCTGGTGAGATTTGCTTTAACACAGGGATGACTGGATATCAGGAAGTATTTACTGATCCTAGCTATACCGGTCAGGTTTTGATAATGAACAATGTACATATTGGTAATTATGGTGTGAAAGATACTGACGTAGAAAGCGACAGTATAAAAATAAAAGCGCTCATTTCAAGAAACTTGGAAAGTAATTTTAGTCGTTATTTGGCAAATGATTCTTTAGATTCTTTTTTATTAAAAAACAATATCACCGCAATTGATGGCATTGATACACGTGCTTTAGTTGCGCATATTAGATCTAAGGGAGCAATGAATTGCATTATCTCTTCAGATATTTTTGACGAAGAAAAACTCACGCAATTATTGGCAGAGTGCCCAAATATGGATGGATTGGAACTTGCTAGCACTGTAAGTACAGAAAATGAATATGAGTTAGGTGATACAACATCTAATATAAAGGTGTCTGTTCTTGATTTTGGAATAAAGAAAAATATCTTGAACTGTTTGGTAGAAAGGGGTATCCATGTAAGGGTTCATCCTGCGAAAACTCCTCTTGAAAGGCTAAAAGAGTTTAACCCAAATGGTTATTTTATCTCTAATGGCCCAGGTGATCCTGCTTCAATGCCATATGCGATAGAAACTGTAAAGGGTATATTGGAAGAAAATAAACCACTTTTTGGAATTTGTTTGGGGCATCAATTACTTGCTTTGGCTAATGGTATTCCAACATTCAAAATGCACCATGGTCATAGGGGGTTAAATCATCCTGTTAAAAATTTGGTTACTGGAATTTGTGAAATTACTACCCAAAATCATGGTTTTGGAGTAGATGCTAATGCTGTAAAAAACAATAGTAATATTGAAATTACCCATTTAAATCTTAATGATGACAGCATTGAAGGTATCAGATTGAAAAATAAAACAGCTTTCAGTGTTCAATATCACCCAGAAGCAACGCCAGGGCCACATGATAGTCGCTATTTATTTGATGACTTCATTAGATTGATGCAGAATTAGCATATTGACATCTAGATAAAATAAGAAATCGGTCAAAAAACATTCGTTTTCATATACGAACTGTTTGAGTAAATTAAGGAACTGCTACAGTTTGTATATGAACAATAATAATCCCTAAAGGAACTGTTTCAGTTCGTCAACGAACTGTGATAATACATCAATGAACTGAAGCTGAGCGTACATGAATTTTAACAGTTCATATACGTACTAAGACAATTCGTTAACGAATCAAGTCTTTATCCCTAGTTTATGGGGTAAAAAAGTAAATACAAAACTCCCACCTTTGTACCTTAATTTGGTATTTTCTATTGTAAGGTTACGTATGCATAGCTATTATGTCATTGTTATATACTACTTGGGATATACATAGTAGCAAATCGTCTATAGATTCTTAATATCTAAAGAGAAAAATCGTATTTTTATTTTTTTATAAAGAAAAATATGATTTCATTAGGTATAATTGAAGACGATCGCTTGTTGAGAAAAAACATTGAAGAGTGTGTGAACATGGTCAACGATGTGGTTCTCGTGTTCTCATTTAATAGTATGGAAGCTTTTTTTGAGGAGCATGATACTTTAGAGGAGCCATTTATCATATTTATTGACCTTGGATTGCCTGGAATATCTGGTTTGGAGGGCATTACTTACATACGCAAGAAGTGGAACGACACGCATATAGTGGTTATAACAGGAAATGATGATGAGAATATCATTTTTAATTGTATTCAAAGGGGGGCGAATGGTTATTTGTTGAAACCATTTAAGATAAAGGAGTTATTAAACAACATTGATATCATTCGAAATGGAGGGGCTTTGATTACTCCAGAAGTCGCAATGAAATTGTTTAGTAAAATTCATAAGCCGCAGGAAACATTTGAAGATAATTCCTCAGGGCTTACGGCACGCGAAAAAGATGTGGTGAATGAGTTGTTGAAAGGGCTTACTTACAAGGAGATTTCGATTGCATTGGGCATTTCATCGACAACTGTAAACGACCATATTAAAAATGTGTATGTAAAATTAGGCGTGCGTTCAAAGTCTGAATTGCTTGCCAAAGTGCTGAAAAGATAAATATTAGTGAAACTAAATGGATAATAATAGTACATATAATCAAGAAAGGAACAAACTAAAACTTGTACTAAATAGTTTTACAGATGCCATTTTGTTTGAATCGAAAGAGAGAATAATTGAATTTGTAAATGATTCATTTTGCAATCTTTTTAAGATAAAGTTTTCACCAGAAGCGGTTACAGGTACAAATTCTGAGGAAGGCGTGATAGCTTCAAGCTTTCAATTTAAAAATCCTTCGCGTTTTATCTATCGTATCGAAGAAATACTAGAAGAAAGGATACCAATAAAATCAGAAGAAGTACTTTTGAGGGATGGAAGAGTTTTATTAAGAGATTATTCACCCATAAGCTTTGAAAATGAGCTTCTTGGGCATTTATGGATTTATAGAGAGAGTAAGCAAATATTAGATGTTCCGAGTAAAGTTGAATATTCTATAAACGAAAGTCTTTTTGAGAGTATCGTCAATAATATACCTGTAGATATTTTTGTACTCAATGCCCAGAAACAATATATATTTGTGAATAAGCACTGCTTGCCAGATGAGAGAAAGAGGAAGTTTATCATAGGTAAAACAGATTCGGAGTACAGGAGATTCTATAGTGTTAGGCATGAAAGAAACTTTATTGAAGAAGAAGCCCTCGATGAAACAATAAACCAAGCAGTATTATCTCATTTTGAAACAAAATCCAATGATTTGTCGGGTATGGAGTGTTACAAAAGAACAACCTTATACCCCGTAGTAACAGAACAAGGTGTTGTTGAGAAGGTATTGGGTTTTTCTATTGATATTTCAAATGAAAAAGAAGCAGAGAGCAAATTAAATACAATTATTGAGCAATATACCCATGCGCTTAATTGCATTAACGACGTTGTATTGATAGCAAATGGGGACTTGGAGTTGGATTTCTTAAATAATGCATTTCATAACCAGTTATTCGATGCAAGCTCAGATGAGGGAAAAATTTATAAACACATACCTTTTCAGAAATATGATTTTTACAAGCATTTGTTTTCTGTTTTGTCTGGAGATGTAAATAATGCTGGCGGAAGGATAAACTTGAAAGGGGAAAACGATGTTGCAAGTTGGTACAGATATAATATTCACAAGGGAATTTTGACAAACGAAAATAAACAAGGCAGTATCGTGGCAGTATTAAATGACATAACGAAAGAGGTTAGTCTTGAGGAAAACTTGTTGGAAGTAGTCAAGAGAGAGAAGGAATTGAACGAGTTAAAGTCGGCTTTCGTAAATATGGTTTCACACGAGATGAGAACCCCACTTGCTATCATTTCTTCTTCTGCCGAGATTATACAGATGATGCTTGCCAGTGGTAAACCAAAAGAAGAAATAGAAAATTATGCAAACAATATATTGAGTGAAGTAGAGCGAATGACTACTTTTATGAATGATATATTGATGATAAGTAAGATTGAAGCGGGTAAAATAGAATTTAAACCAGAGCCTGTTTCGTTGATAAGCTTTGTAAATGAAATCATGCAAAAAGCCTATTTGCCTTGGAAAGATAACAGAAACTTAAGTCTATTGGTAAAGGGGACTGAAAGAATATTTCCTTTTGATGTAAAAATGCTCAGGCATATTCTTCAAAACCTTATAGATAATTCCTTTAAATACTCACCTAATAAACCTTCGCCCCAATTGAGGTTACGTTATAGTAACAGTTATATTACTTTTTCAGTAATTGATTCGGGCATAGGCATTCACCCTGATGATATCCAAAAGTTATTCTCTTCCTTCTCTAGGGGTAGGAATGTGGGTAGTATCAGTGGTAGTGGGATAGGGTTGGTTGTAGTGAAGTACTTCGTGGATCAGCATAATGGCTCAATCAGAATCAAGAGTAAATTGAATGTGGGCACTATTTTTTCCGTCAAGATACCTTTCTAAACAAGGAATATGGAAAAGAAAACAATCTTGGTTGTAGAAGACGAGCATTTACTGCTCCATAACATTGTCTCCATTCTTGATTTGTTTGGTTTCAATACCTTACAAGCAGCAAATGCTACCGATGCACTCGCTATTCTTGAAACCAAAAAACCCGATTTGATTCTCAGTGACGTGATGATGGGAGAAATAGATGGCTTTCAATTTATAAAGATGGTCAAAGAGAATCCATCATTAATTAATATACCATTTATATTTTTGACTGCTTTAGCTGACGTAATTGATCGGAACAAAGGAATGGTTGGAGGAGCAGAAGCTTATGTAACAAAACCTTTCAGTGGAAAAGAATTAGTAAAGACCATTAATCAAGTCCTTCAAAAATAATACTTTAATATAGCAAGATTCGGGTTGAATCTAATCTGAATTCTACTCATCTTTACATCCTTAAATAGGATACCATGCAAGATTATTATCGTATTGCAGCAGCACTTTCTTATATCAAAAACAATATGCAGCAGCAACCTTCATTGGAGGATGTTGCCAAAGTTGTTTATGTAAGTCCCTATCATTTTCAGCGAATGTTTACCGATTGGGCAGGGGTTAGTCCAAAGAAATTCCTTCATTATTTAAGTGTGGGTTATGCCAAAGAAATCCTGAAAAGGAATGGTACTTCGGTATATGATGCTGCTTACGAAACAGGGCTTTCGGGTACTGGTAGATTGCATGATTTGTTTGTAAATATTGAAGGTATGACCCCTGGTGAATACAAGAATGGTGGTAAAAATCTTATCATCAAATATAGTTTCGGGGAATGTCAGTTTGGTAGTTATTTGGTTGCCTCAACTTATACGGGTATTTGTAATCTCTTGTTTTTCAAAGATTTGGGCGATGAAGTTTTGAATGAAATAAAGGAACTATGGCCTAATGCAACAATCATTAAAGAAGAAACTGCTTATCATCAATCCATAAATAATTTCTTCAACACAGATATTTCAGATACTAATCAAATAAAACTTCACTTAAAAGGGACCCCATTCCAACTAAAAGTATGGGAGGCATTGTTGAAAATACCTGAAGGAAACCTTCAATCTTACAGTAATATAGCCCAAAGAATCAACAAGCCATCAGCGCAAAGGGCAGTAGGAACTGCCATTGGATCAAACCCTGTTGGGTTCATTATACCTTGTCACAGAGTTATAAAAAGTGTTGGCGGGATAGGCGAATACCGATGGGGAACCGAAAGGAAGATGGCAATTATTGGTTGGGAAGCAGCGAAGAACAGTGAAGAATCGGAAGGAACATGAATCGGGAATCGCAAGTAAGGAGCGACCAAAACTTGCGATTCCCGTTCCTTCCAATTTACGAATACAACGATTACCGCTCCTACGATTGCCGTTGTATCAAATACTCCGCAAGTTTAGTCAATTCCTTTTTGCGGGTGGCTGTTACAGCAATATCATCGAGGTACTTGTAAGCATTGGCGAGGTATTGTTCTTTCAGTTGATTGGCCCATTCATCTGCATTGCAAGCCCTGAATATTTCCAGCATTCTTTCTACTTTATCAGCAGGATTTGTTTTTATCAACTCATCTATTTCAGTTTTTTGTTCAGGTGTTGCCACTTCTAAGGCGTGTAATAAAAGGAAGGTCTTTTTATTCTGACGGATATCCCCTCCCACATCTTTTCCAAATTTTGTAGGGTCGCCAAAGGCATCCAAATAATCATCCTGAATCTGAAAAGCAAGCCCAAGATTAAGCCCGAAATTGTAAATATGGTTGCAATTTGCCTCTCCTGCACCTCCAATTATTGCTCCCATTTTTAATGAAGCAGCCAATAATACCGATGTTTTTAGGGTAATCATGTGTAGGTATTCATCAAAAGAAACAGACGAACGCTTTTCAAAGTCCATATCCAATTGCTGCCCTTCGCACACTTCTGCCGCTGTTTTATTGAACAGCCCTATTACCGCTTTTATATATTCAAGGCTTATTTTATTTACATAATCATACGCTTTTATCATCATCACATCGCCACAAAGCAGTGCCACGCTATTTCCATATTTCGTGTGTACTGTTTCCATCCCCCTCCTCAAAGTCGCCTCGTCCATGATATCGTCATGCACCAACGTAAAATTGTGGAACAATTCGATGGCGATGGCAACGCTGTAAGCATCTTCACAAATGTCGCCAAACAATTCGTTGCCCATCAGGCACATCACGGGTCTTATCCGTTTGCCGCCGATGGTTAGGAAATAGTTGCCCGGCTCGTAAAGGCTTGAAGGTTGTTCAGGAAAGTGGGATACTTCGAAGCGGGATGTAAATTCTTGGGCTAACTCTTGAAAACTGTGCATGAAGCAAAACTAAATTAAAAATAGAGACAAGAGTCAATAGTCATCAACAACCTTTCGAGTACATTCGATAACCTTTCGAATGCATTCGATAACCTTTTGAGTGCACTCGACAATCTTTTGAGTGCACTCGACAACTCTTCGAGTGCCTTCGACAATCTTTCGAGTGCACTCGACAACTCTTCGAGTGCATTCGACAACCTTTCGAGTGTCATTGTAATCAGTAAAATGGCAGAAACAAGCGTCTGAACAAGGTATTTGGAAAGAATGGGGCAAAATGAAGTTTATTTGTACAGGGACTTTTAAGAAATAGCACTGCAACCAAACTTCTGCAATTGCATTATTGACCTAAATAGTATTTTAAAAAGTGACTGAAATAGAACTTCTAGTTAAAATAAAGAATAACCCTGAAGCATTTTCAGAGCTTTTCAACTTATACTATAAGCCCATTTTTGGTTACATACTCCGCAGGACTGGTGATTTTGACGATACCGCAGACATTGCCGCTAACACGTTTTTACAAGCTTTCAAGCATATCGGCAATTATTCTTACAAAGGCATCTCAATAAAAATTTGGTTGTATCGCATCGCTACCAACGAGGTGAATATGTATTTTAGGGATAAACAAAAACATAAGTCCTTATTTGAGAGAATTTCTTTTGATAATAAAGACTCTTTTTATCAATTACTGCAAGAAGATAAAAGGGAATTGGAATTGGAATTGCAGAAAAATGAACAGTTTTTGGAGGTGCTTGAAGCACTAAAACAGCTTCCAAATAAATATCAGGAAGTGATTGCACTTAGATATTTTGAAGGGAAAGGGAACAAAGAAATTGTTGAGATACTGGACATTAATGAAGGCACACTAAAATCTTTGCTATCGAGAGGTGTAGAAAAACTTCGTAAAAAGTGCAGCCAAAAGTAACTTTTAGCATTATTATATATGGAAATAAAAGATTTTGAAGAGTCGTTGACTCGAATGAAAAAACCAGAGGTTTCTGGATTAAAACATCAGGATATGTTGGCAAATGCAATTACAAAAGCAAAAGATAAATCGGTTGTTAGCTGGTGGTGGCTCTGCATACCACTTTACATTGTTGCGGTTTTACTAATGAAAAGTATGTTTATGCCCAATACAACCCTGATTTCAAACCTGCAAGAACTAGCAACAAAGCAATTGTATTTATATACTGTATCATTTTTGGTATTGCCAATCGTATTAATCGTATTCAACCTAGCAAGTATCCGAAAAATATATTTCTTATCAGGAAGTCCTAGGACGATTGTTTTTTTCAAGTCAGTTTGGTTTAATCTGTTGATGATTATTTTCTCAATAATAATCCTGTTGATTTACTCACTTTAAATAATAAATAAGATGAAATTACCTTGGTTTAAGAGGACAGGAATGTTTTTTATTCCAGTATCTATTGTCGGTTGGCTTATTTTGTTGAGCGCATTTATTTGTGCCGTTTATGTTTTTATAACGATTGACAACAAACGGCATTCTGGAAGTGATGCGCTGATTAATTTTGTTTTTCACCTGATTATTATTGGTGCTGTCTATTCGTCTATTGCCTTTTTTACAAGTAGAAAGCAGCGTGTTTAGATAATTGCTTTTTAATATCTCATATCTAATAACTAATATCTCTACTTTTAGCCCCTAAACAAGCAAACTATACTATGGGATTACCACGGGCATTTATTTTTGATTTGAATGGGACAATCATTGACGACATGGGCTACCACGCTGTTGCATGGGAAAATATAATAAACAACCAGTTGAATGCAGGGCTTAGTTGGGAAGAAGTGAAGGCACAGATGTACGGCAAAAACGAGGAATTGTTGGTTAGGATATTTGGCGAAGGAAGGTTCACAAAAGAAGAAATGTCAGCTTTGTCTTTGGAAAAAGAACGGCTTTACCAAGCAGCTTATAAGCCGCTGATGAAATGTATTGATGGCTTCGAATCCTTTGTGGATAAAGCTTTGGAGCAAGGAGTAGCAATGGGAATTGGCTCAGCGGCTATCATGTTCAATATAAATTTCATTCTGGATGGACTTAATTTGAGGAAGTATTTCAAATCGATAGTCAGTGCCGATGATGTAGAAACTAGCAAGCCAAACCCAGAGACTTTTTTAAAGGTTGCCGGACAATTAGGTGTTGCGCCAACGGATTGTATTGTGTTTGAAGATGCGCCAAAAGGCGTGGAATCTGCTGCCAATGCTGGTATGCGTTGTGTGGTGATTACCACAATGCACGGAAAGGAAGAGTTTGTGGATTATGAGAATGTATTGTTTTTCATAGATGATTATACCGATGAAAGACTATTTAGCGAGTTGCTTGCTTAGACTTAGTTAATCTTTAGAATTTCGTTTTTTTTGTGACAATTTCTTTTTTCTGTATTCTCAGTGCCTTTGTGGCAATCTTTTAAAAAGGCAGTTTGTATTTTGTTTCGTATTGAATAGGTATGTTTCTGTATATACCAAACTTACCAATACGGGTAGTGCCTTTTACGCCAACCAATGCTTCTTTATTGAATAGGATAGAGGCACCTCTTTTCAAGAAATCGCCCATGTTAAACTCCACGGAGGCAGGCACTACAAATTGTGATTTGCCAGCAATGTGCAGCGTTGTATCTAGCAAGTAATGACCAAGGTAGTTTTGATTTAAAGACACTTCACAGTCAACTTTTTTAAGGGTAACGCCAAAGTTATTAGGATTGTAATAAACCAAATCCAACAATACAACGGTTTTGCTAAAGCCAAGGTGTTTCACTTCAACATGCTTAATCTCGCGATACTCAAAAGCTTGGGGACTTTTACAAGCATTAAGCATCAGCATTGCAACGAATAAAACAAAAGAAAGTCTTTTAATCATAAAAATTTATTTGTGCTGCGCAATGATAAAGAAAGATTGGATTGGAAATGGTTAATTTGGATATTCATTTTGTAAACCCGATAACCACTCCAATAAAAAAGAGGCTATCAAGAAGTTTCTATCTTCTCAATAGCCCCTTGCATTTTTATCACTAACAACTAATCACTAAATCTACACGCTTCCTTTCACAGCTACCGTGATGGTGTTGTTCTAGTGGCCTATCTGCATGTTTTTGAAGCGAAGGATTATTCTATTAGGCTATCTGTAGCCCCAACTTTTCTTCTGTAGTTTCTACAAATGTTCTCATAATTTTTGTGTTTGTGAATGCCTTTTTTTAGTGGATAATCGATGTGAAAAAAGGTTTGTCACCTAAAAGTGGTGTTTTTTAATGAAGAAAAAACCTCAGCGGACGATAAAAAAATGTTTGCGGACGAAGGAAAAACGTTAGAACACCATTAAAAAACATTAGCGGACAATGAAAAAACGTTAGAACACTACTAAAAAATGTTTGCGGACGAAGAAAAAACGTTAGAACACTTCAAAAAGACATTAGCGGACGAAGAAAAAACGTTAGAACACCATTAAAAAACATCAGCGGACAATGAAAAAACTGGTAAATTGAGCCTTTAGGCCTTTTATATTTCGTAGGGCTAACCTCAAATATGCTTACTGTAAATGCTATCCTGTTTTTAAATCTGTGTAGAAGTAGGGGAATGAATATTCTTTGGGGATTTATTATTTTGAAAGAAATATTTGTACAAAACATAGCAAAGGTGCAGCTACTACATCCAAGGATGGGCTGCATTTTTTGTTTCTTCATAAACTTGGTTGCAGATAAAAGCAACTTATTACTTTCGCAAGTATGATGATAGTCGAAAGCCAATATTTCCCTTGTGTCAATTACATAGCAGCTTTATTAAAAAATGATTCTTGCGAGATAGAACAATGGGAAACTTTCAGGAAAATGAGTTTTAGGAATAGGTGCATTATTGTAGGCAGCAATGGATTGATAAACCTAACTGTACCTGTAGAAGGCGGACGGAACAACAAACAACTAATGAAAGATGTGCGGATAAGCTATTCTGAAAACTGGCAAGCCCAACATTGGAAGGCAATTGTAAGCAGCTATGCCAAAGCACCCTTCTATGAATATTATCAACACAGCATTGAGCAACTGATAAAAAAGCAACATACTTTTTTGTTAGATAAGAATATGGATATTGTTTTTTGGTTGAAAAAGGTGTTGAAGATGCAAGCGCAAATAAGTTTGACAACTGAATATGAAACTACCTTAGTCGAAGGCAAATCGGATTGTCGAAACAAATGGCTGCCAAATAACTATTTGCAAGAAGAAAATGTACTTTTTTACAACCAAGTTTTTGAAGAAAAGCTAGGGTTTCAAAAGAATGTGAGCATACTTGATTTTCTTTTTTGTGAGGGACCAAACATTTGGAATGCAATTGGGGAATAAGAAGAAATGTTTAATTTATTGGCATATTAATCATGGGAACGCACAGTAGTTATCAACTAGGTATTCAAATAATTGCTTAACATTCACTGGAATTAAAAAAAAATATAAAAAAAGAACGTCATTAAAGAAAATATATATACTTTTACCGCTCAAATAGAGATGTTGGTTCTTGCAAAAAGAAACAAATAAAATGAAAAAAATACCCACTTTTTTAGTAATAAGTTTCACATTAGCCTTGTTTAGCTTGCCATTTGTTTCCAAAGCACAAGATGGGCCTGATGGTCCCGGAGACCCTGGTAGTGACATCCCATTTGATGGGGGGGTGAGTATATTCGTAGCAACTGCTGTGGGATATGGCATTAAGAAAATGAAAAAGAAGAAGTTGGAAATAGAAGCTGAGTGATAGAAAAATTATTATAGAAAAAGGATGTACCTCTAATTAAATTTGGTACATCCTTTTTTATTGCTAGATAGTTATGGATTTAACAAAAGGGAGTAAATAGCAGAGGAGGAAGTTTTTAAGTCCCTTTTATAAATTTGAATCAAGAAAAAATATCTTAATTCTCGCAAGCGTTATAGTTATTTTTTTTTGTCGAAAATTAATTCCCTTCACCTCTAGGCTTTATCTTTATCGAAATAAAATATAGATTGCTATGATAGTTAATAGAAAAATTCTAACACTTGATGAGTTTACCATCCAACAGATGCGTCAGTTTCCAACAGCAACTGGGGAATTAAGTAGCCTTTTGAGGGATCTTGGACTGGCTGCAAAACGAGTAAATGTTGAAGTAAACAAAGCTGGACTTGTAGACATATTGGGTGATGCTGGTACTATAAACGTACAAGGCGAAGACGTAAAAAAACTTGATATTTATGCCAATAACCAGTTTATGGGCGTGTTGCAACATGGCATTAGTTGTGCAGGAATTGGCAGTGAGGAATTGGATGATTTTGTGGTTTTTGATGATGAGGTGAGTAATCAAAGTAAATATGTTGTGCAATTTGATCCTTTGGACGGCAGTGGAAATATCGATGTAAACATATCTATAGGAACTATTTTTAGTGTTTATCGTAGGGTAAGTGAAATTGGGAAACCATGTACTAAAGAAGACTTTTTACAACCAGGAAACAGGCAAGTGGCTGCTGGTTATATGATTTATGGTTCATCTACAATGTATGTTTATGCAACAAGGCGTGGAGTGAACGGCTTTACCTTGGATCCCGCAATAGGTGAATTTTGCTTAAGCCATGCTGATATAAAATGCCCCCAATCTGGCAAAGTGTACTCTGTAAATCATGGCAACTTCTTTCAATATGCACCCAATATACGAGAGTATATAAATGTTTGCCAAAAGAAAGACAAAACAAACGGAGGCCCTTATACCCAAAGATATATTGGTAGTATGGTGGCTGATGTGCATCGTAATTTAATGAAGGGGGGAATATTTATGTATCCTGGAACAACCGACAAGCCAGGAGGCAAATTGCGTCTGTTGTATGAGTGTAACCCATTTGCTTTCATTCTAGAAATGGCTGGTGGAAGGGCTACCGATGGCAAACAAAGGATTTTGGAAATAATGCCAACCGAGTTGCACCAACGTACTCCATTTTTCATTGGTAGTAAGGATATGATGGATGAACTTGATACTTATCTTCAAAAAGATTAACGCTGAATTTTGCAAACTACTTATTGCATGTATAGACTGTGTTTTTTAATGGCAATTATTCTGCTTACTTTCTCAGCTAATGCTCAAACGAAATTACTACTTAAGCAAATGACTTATTTGTCTACAAGTAAGCCCAATAGCATATTCTATAATGACACATTTTATAGTGGTAGCAAGGAATTCGGGCAGTTGTTTTACAGAACTAAAGATGCACAATTAATAGAATTATACAAAAAACACCAGACCGAAAAAATACTTGGATCGGTAATGGGTACTGTCGGTTCACTAGCCCTCACGGTTGGCGTTATTTATGCTAGTGGCAATCACAACAAAATTAGCCGAGGTGCCGGTTGGGTAATTGCAGGATCCGGATTGGTAACTGCTATCACAGGTAGCTATTTATCATCAGAAGCAACCAGCGATTTAATATTAGCCACTTATTTATTTAATAAAAGATACGCCAATCCAAAAACAGCAATCGGGATTTCAAACAACGGACTTAGTTTTGTCGTAAAATTGTAACTATGGGCAAAACAATAATACAAGTAACAGGGTTACATAAAAACTATGGCGACTTTGAGGCCGTAAAAGGGATTAGTTTCAGCGTATTCGAAGGAGAAATATTTGGTTTACTCGGGCCAAATGGAGCTGGCAAATCAACTACATTGGAGATTATTGAAACACTTAGGAGAAAAACAAGTGGGCAAATTGTAGTTGACGGACTTGACCTAGACACCAATCCAAATGAAATAAAAAAGATAATTGGCGTTCAATTGCAGGCAAGTGGTTTTTATCCCGGTTTGAACTTGGTTGAATTGATTAATCTTTTTGCCGGATTGTATAATGAGGATTTAGACCCAATGGAATTATTGGATAAAGTAAACCTAAAAGACAAGGCAAAAGCTAAATTCAAGGAGTTAAGTGGGGGACAGAAGCAACGCTTTTCCATAGCAACCACCTTAATCAATAAACCTAAAATCATCTTTTTGGATGAGCCTACTACTGGTCTCGATCCACAAGCCAGAAGGAATCTTTGGGATTTAATATTAGACATCAGAAAACAAGGAACTACGGTAATTATCACAACGCATTATATGGATGAAGCAGAAGTGTTGTGCGATAGAGTTGCCATCATAGACAATGGAAAAATAATCGCCATAGACTCTCCTTCCAAACTAATTGACGACTTGGTTGAAACCGGTTTCGAACGTCCCGTACAAGTAAAGAAAGCAAACTTGGAAGATGTGTTCATCAACTTAACTGGCTACACGATCAGGGAAGATTAGGCTATGAATGAAAATCTCAAAAGACAACCACCCAAATAATAGTATAAATTAGAAAGTCAGTTTGAATGAAATAATTCAAGCTGACTTTTTACGTTTAATCTAATTACAAATCCTTCGTCACAAATTCTCTTTACTCAATGGTACACGATAATTCCAACATCGGTGTCAATCTTTTGATAATCGGAGACAATAATCTCAACATCGGTAACGATAATTTGTACATCGGAGACGTTCTTTTGATAATCGGTAACACTAATTTCAACATCGGTGGCATAAAACATAAAAAGGTATGTTTTTATTCAAACCCCGCCGTTTCTGCTAGTATTTCTTTTACATTTGGCTTGTTTATTAATTTATTGACATTAAAAAATGAAGGTATGATAGATCCCCGTTACCCCATTGGCAAATATGAATCAAAAGATTTCAGTGCTGAACAGAAAGAGGAGTGGCTGAAAACAATTAAAGAGCTTCCAGAAAAGTTGAAAGAAGCTGTTGCCGGTTTATCCGAGGCGCAATTGCAAACTCCTTATCGTGAAGGAGGATGGATGGTTAGGCAATTGGTGCATCACATTGCAGACAGCCATGTCAATGCGTATATACGTTTTAAACTAGGATTGACTGAAGAAAATCCAACCATTAAACCTTATGAGGAAAAAGAATGGGCTTTGTTGGTGGACAATGATACAGTGCCTATCACTGTTTCTTTAAGTTTATTGGAGGCATTACACACCCGTTGGTTTGCAACTTTGGCACCCATTACGGATGAACAATGGAACAGAACTGTTGTGCATCCAGAACATGGGAGGCTTATGTCACTTTGGTTTTTGCTTGGCATGTATGCTTGGCACAGTAAACACCACGTTGCTCACATCACTTCATTGAGAGAAAAAAATAATTGGTAAACATGCACAAACACAGAGACCTTACTTGGGAAAGATTATCATCGAGATATTTATTGAAAGACACTTGGGCAACAATCAGGATTGATGCTTGCCGAAAACCAGATGGCATAATTGTAGAACCGTATTATGTATATGAATTCCCAAATTGGGTAACTGCACTAGCCTTTACAAAGGATGGTAAAATAATTCTAGAGAAACAATATAGGCATGCTTTGGGAGAAGTTATTTATGAAATACCCGGGGGCTGTGTTGATAAAGGCGATAAAGATTACGAAGCTGCAATCGCAAGGGAGTTGTTGGAAGAAACGGGGTATAAGTTTGAAAGATTTGAATATTTGGGTCGGACTTCGGCAAATCCATCTACCAATACAAACCTTATGCACATGTTTATTGCCTATGAGGGTGAATTGGTGCAAGACCAAGAACTGGATCACGGAGAGGACCTAGAAGTATTTTTTGTTACAATGGAAGAACTGCTGGAGTTATTGGAAAAAGGTGAGTTTGTACAATCTATGCACACTACTTGTATCTATTTAGCACTGAAGCGATTGGGAAGATTAAAAATAGCTTAAAAAAGTAAGGGCCGTGAAGAATCACAGCCCTTTTTTCAACCCTAAACCCTTAAAAAACATTACAAATGTAAAGGGAAATATCTTACAGATTAAAAAATTATTAAAAAAATAAAACATTAATCGGTCAATCCCTAGAATCTTTCCAACTTCGAAAAGAAAAAGTCCCCTTCTATAGCTGCATTCTCATCGCTGTCGCTTCCGTGAACGGCATTTTCACCAATTGATGCCGCAAATTTTTTGCGGATAGTGCCTTCAGCGGCATTTGCAGGATTGGTTGCACCTATCAAAGTTCTGAAATCTTCAACTGCATTTTCCTTTTCTAAGATGGCGGCTACTATTGGTCCGCTACTCATAAATTCCACTAATTCGCCAAAGAAACCACGCTCTCTATGGATGTCATAAAATAGACCTGCTTGTTCTGGAGCTAGTTTAGTCCATTTTAAAGCTTTGATGCTGAATCCAGCCTTAATAATCTGGTCTAGAATTGCACCTGTGTAACCCTTGCTTGTTGCATCGGGTTTAATCATTGTGAATGTCCTGTTGCTCATAAATACATTTTTTTAATGGCTGCGAATGTAAAGGAAATGTTCGGCTTAACGCCTGACACTACTTAGCACCCCCGTTAATCTTTTTTATGAAATAAAGTTTTTTGTTTTCTAAGTATTGCACTGACTCGTCCGTACTATTCTTAACTGGTTCAATATTAAAATCAGTAAACAACTTGAAGTTTTTGTCTGATAGATGCCCGATAAGGTTAGTAGGATTTTTTAATAATAAGCTGCAGAAACGATACATGCTTTCATATCCCTTGAAAAACATATCACTAGGACGGCCATTAAACTGAATTTTATAGTTTGTGGAAAGTGTCAGTGCAATTGGCTGTGACCTTACGAAGTTGTAAGGGGTACTGTAAATAAGATTCACCCCATTGCAATCAGATTCATCCAATTCTTTTAACCCGTCCCAAGTTGGCATACCCATCACGGTGCAATCATATTGTTTGGCGGCTGCCAACATCTTAACCAACCTTACTCCGTAGGCTTCATTTAGACTGCCGCAAACGATAGTGTTTAGGAGGTTACTATCCAAGCTGTTAATCAATGTAGAAGCTTTTGACGTATCACTAAATTCAACTGTTTTATAAACAAGTGGGACTGATGTCGTTGCCTTCCCAGCTTCTTTAAAATAATATTGAACCAAATCTTCCAACTGCCCTTTTCTTTTTACATAAACAATGTGGGTGGTAGATAGATTCTTCTGTAAATATTTATAAATCTGCTCTACATGGGTTTTTAGGGAAGTATTTATCATTACAAAATAAGGGTTGTTGGTTACTCCCCCGTCATTTGGATAGGTAGAAGAGATGAGCGGAATATTCTTTTGCAGTGCAAAATCAGCAAGTGGTTTTATATCCTGACGGCTATTGAAATCGGCAATAATCAAACTCACATCTGCGAATTCTGGCTTTCTAATGATTGAATAAATGCTTTCCCCGTCTTTGCTATCATAAAAAAGAACTTCAAGGTCTTTTCCTTCGGCTTGCAGGCTATCTACCGCCATCATTACGCCATTATAAAAGTCCAATCCCGGAAGCATGTTCTTGGGTAAGTTAGCATTGCTCAATTTATAATCTTCCCCTTTAAAGGCACTATCCAAATAAATGGGTGCAAAGACAGCAACTTTTAATCGTTGCTGTGCCTGTAATTGCAAGGTTGGAAAAACAATGACGATAAATAATGAAAGAACGATGTGCTTCATAATGCCAATATTTTTGTTTTAATTACTAACAACTAACCCCCTAATCACTAACAACTATTCCCACTCTATAGTTGCTGGCGGCTTGCTGCTGATGTCGTACACCACACGGTTGATACCTCGAACCTGATTGATGATGTCATTTGAAATGTTTGCCAAAAACTCATAAGGCAAGTGCGCCCAGTCGGCCGTCATCCCGTCCACGCTGGTTACTGCCCTTAGCGCCACAGTAAATTCATAAGTTCTTTCGTCGCCCATTACCCCCACGCTTTTCACGGGTAGCAATATTGTTCCTGCTTGCCAAACCTTGTCGTACAAGCCCGTTTCTTTCAGTGCTTTTGTATATAAATAATCTGCGTCCTGCAATAATTTTACTTTTTCTTCGGTCACTTCGCCCAATATCCTGATTGCCAAACCCGGCCCTGGGAAAGGGTGACGGAACAATAAATCGTGCGGTATTCCCAATGCAAGCCCTACCCTTCTCACTTCGTCTTTAAATAAATAGCGCAACGGTTCTACCAATCCGAGTTTCATTGTTTCAGGTAATCCACCCACATTATGGTGCGATTTTATGGTGGCAGAAGGTCCATGTACACTTATGCTTTCTATCACATCTGGGTAAATAGTCCCTTGACCCAAAAAGCTCGCATCTTTTATTTTGGAGGCTTCTTGTTGAAAAACATCTATAAACAAACCGCCAATTGTCTTGCGTTTTGCTTCGGGGTCGGTCTTGCCAGCCAATCCATCATAAAACAATTTCTTGGCATCAATACCCGTAACGTTCAAATCCAGTTGCTTGTAAATATCCAATACTTGCTGAAACTCATTTTTTCTCAATACCCCATTGTCCACAAATATTCCGTAGAGGTTTTTGCCCACTGCACGGCTTATCAAAGTGGCAGCTACGGTACTATCCACACCGCCGCTCAATGCCATTATCACTTTAGCGTCGCCAATCTGTGCCTTTAGTTTCGAAACGGTTTCATCTATAAAAGATGCAGGGGTAAACTCTTGTTTGCATCCACAAACCTGTACCAAAAAGTTGTTGATTATCTTTTTCCCTTCGGTGGAATGGTGTACTTCGGCGTGGAATTGTATGCCGTATAATGGAAACCCATTTCCATTGGCTCTCTTGAAAGCCGCTACTGGTATGCTTTCTGTTTTGGCAAGCAGCTCGAATCCTTCGGGTAATACAGCAATCGTATCGCTGTGGCTCATCCAAACTTGCGAATCATTGCCTACTCCTTTTAGCAACACATCTTCTTTTACGATGCTCAATATTGCCCGTCCATATTCCCTTTTGTTGCTTTTATCTACCCGTCCGCCCAACAGTTTTGCCGTCATCTGCGCACCATAGCATACCCCCAACACCGGAACTTTAGATGCCAACGCTGCCACATCTACAAATGGGGGATTTTCTTCATTTACACTAAATGGCGACCCACTAAGGATGATTCCTTTCAGTGTAGCATCAATGGTAAATGGTTTATTGTAAGGGATTATCTCGCAATACACATTCGCTTCCCGAACGCTGCGGGCTATGAGTTGTGTGAATTGGCTGCCAAAATCGAGTATCAATATTTTTTCCGTCATGCGGCGAAGGTAAATATGTAATTGACAATTGACAATTGAAATTACCACATCAAGAAGTACTTTACGGGCATCAAATCCTCTACCCTCGGTAACCACAACTTGTTTTGAACCTTTTTTTGCTGGTTTATCATAGAAATCTGCTCCAATAAAGAAGTCTTTTCTCAAAAAAAAGTGGTCTTTTCTCTCAATAAAGATGTCTTTTCGAAGAAAAAAGACATCTTTTCCCCAAAAAAAGAAGTCTTTTTTCCAAGAAAGAAGTCTTTTATCAAAAAAAAGAGGTCTTTTTTCGCGATAAAGATGTCTTTTAGAAATAAAAAGAGGTCTTTTTTCCTCGAAAAGACCTCTTTTTTAGAAGGAAAAATTGGGAGTTAACAGAAAATAAAAACCGATTTTAATTAATTAATCAGTAAAAAAATAGATTTTATGAGTCAAAATAGAGCAATCATAAATTTTCACAAGGGAAAAAGATAGAGAAATTATCTAGCTAGCTAAAGTCTCTACGATTGCTCGATTCCCCCCCAAACAAATTCTTACTCAACAACGAAGGTTATTTTTCGTTTTGACTTCCAATTTAAAAAATATACGATTATGAAAAGTAAATGGTTGTTTCTAATGATGATTGCTGGGCTGGGCGCTTGCAAAAAGACTTCCACCACAACAAATTCGGGTAGCAATACCGATACTTCGGTAAATATTTCTGCCCTCGCTAGCAAGTTCAGTGGCAATGTGACTGCCACAATCGATGGGGATTATATGGTTATTGCAAGTATAGACATCCCCGACCATAAAAGCCCTTATTTCTACGGCACCAAATGGCAAGACTCATTGTATGAAGCAGACACAAATAGTGCGTACAAGCAAAATCCTAGTGTGATAGAGCAACAATCCATCACTTTCCACATTCCCATTCATCCGGCTTCGGCGAGTACTAAATCCGAAACGCCTCTAGGGCCAATTGGCGTTTCGCTCAATGGTGTGCCTTTTTACAATCAATATGCCGCCATGCGTGCTACACTTACTTACGAAAAACTTTCTTTCGATCAGTATGGCGGTCACCCGCAGCAAAGTGGGCAATATCACTACCACGTAGAGCCTACATCGCTGACGGCAAGGCATGGTGAAGATGCGTTTTTGGGATTGTTGTTGGACGGATTCCCAGTTTATGGGCCAATGGAAGCCGATACTTTGGTGGCTGAAAGTGGCTTGGATATTTATCACGGGCATTTCTCAAAAACAGCCGAGTTTCCCAATGGCATCTATCATTACCACGTTACTTCTTCAGACCCTTATATCAATGGCAGTGGCTTTTATGGAACGCAAGGAACGGTGAGTCAATAAATCTTTTTAACAAAAGGTATGAAGTGGTTTGTAATAACGATTCTTGTGTTTATCGTTTCTTCTTGCAGTCAAAAGAAGGATGAAAGCGTAGTTGCGCCACCAACCATAGCTGCCAAAATAGTTGTTCCCGAAAGAATTATTTTTGGGGATGATACAAGCATATCCCACAAAGGCAACTTGATTTATTACAAAGACACACTGTATTCAGGATTTGTAGAGTTGCTATCTGTGTCGCACACATTGATTTCAAAAGCAGGGTATTGGCAAGGGAAGTTGGAAGGAAAACAAGAACAGTGGTATGAAAACGGAGCAAACAAAGAGATTAGGTATTACGCAACAAACAAGAAAGTAGCGGTTCATACAGGCTGGTGGGACAATGGCAATAAGAAGTTTGCGTATGAATTTGAAAATGACTTGCCAATAAATAAGCACTATCAGTGGTATCGTTCTGGAAAATTGTATAGTCTTTTAGAATATAACAAACAGGGGCAGCCCGAAGGTGTGCAGCAATTGTGGTATGAGGATGGTACAGTAAAATCTAATTATGTGGTGAAGAACAATAGGCGATATGGTTTCTTGGGAGCAAAGGGTTGTGAAATGCAACCGAAGAATAAATAAGAAGACTTTACTACATAGGCACAGTAGGCACATAGAATTTGCTATTAGTTTAGATAGGACATTTGCGAAGACTCCAATCTATGTGACCTTCAAATGCAACGTTTCTTACCTTTTTTCTATGTTCCTATTGTGCCTATGTGGTAAATTAAAATTATCAATTGATGAAGAAATTATTTTCGATAGTGACAATCCTTTTTATGCTTGTTGCATTGTCTTGCAAACCACATCAAAAAAACTATGAGGATAGGCTGCCTTTTTATACCACCCCCGACTTTACACCACAATGGATAGATGAAGATTCTGTTACGCATTATTTATCATCATTCTCTCTCACAGACCAAGATGGAAATAGGGTTACAGAGAAAACAGTTGCAGGAAAGATTCACGTGGCAGATTTCTTTTACACGACTTGTCCCGGCATTTGTCCTAAGCTCACCAAAGACCTAGGTATTATTCAGGATTCTTTTAAAACAGATAATAATGTACTCTTGCTTTCATACAGCGTGACTGCCGAGCAGGACAGTATTCCAGTTTTGAAAGAATATGCCCAACTAAAAGGTGTGATTTCAGGTAAATGGCACTTGCTTACAGGCAATCAGGATTCAATAAATGCACTGGCAAGAAACTCCTACTTCGCTGAGAAAACCTTAGGGCAACAAAAAGGAACAGGCGATTTCCTTCACACAGAAAACGTTTTGTTGATAGATAAGAAACTTAGGATAAGGGGGATTTATAATGGAACCCTACCTTTTGATATGCTGCAATTGGTAAAGGATATTAAAGAACTTGAAAAGGAGGATTGATATTTCATTAACCTTCAAGAAATCGGTGAAGTAATTTTCACCCAATAAAAGCAAAGAGCAGCTAAACTTCAAAAGATTAGCTGCTCTTTGCTTTTATCAATTGTAAATTATCAACTAAACCTCTACTTCTATCAGTTTTGTTTGGGGCATGTTTGCATTGCGCATTGCAATATTTCTTACTGCTGCCGACGTAATATCCATAAAAGCTTTTTTAGAAAGTGCATCATTGCCCACTAAAGCCGGCACACCATCATCGCCACCTTCCCTGATGGATTGCACAAGAGGGATCTGCCCAAGAAAAGGCAAATCATATTCATCCGCCAAACGCTTGCCGCCTTCTTTTCCAAAGAGATAATATTTATTATTTGGCAATTCCGCAGGGGTGAAGTATGCCATATTTTCAACCAAACCAATGATTGGTACATTTATTTGAGCCTGTCCAAACATGGCAATACCTTTTTTGGCATCCGCAAGAGCCACGTTTTGAGGTGTTGTTACAATCACCACACCTGTAACGGGTACTGTTTGCATCAGGGTAAGGTGAATGTCGCCAGTGCCAGGTGGCATATCAATTACTAGATAATCAAGTTCGCCCCAGTCAACATCAGATACAAATTGTTTGATGGCACTGCTAGCCATTGGGCCGCGCCAAACAACTGCATTCTTCTCGTCTACCAACAACCCAATACTCATCAGTTTGATGCCGTACTTGTTTAAAGGAACAATCATTCCTTTGCCATCAACATCTTTCATCATTGGTCTTTCGCCCCTAACCCCAAACATTATTGGCACACTCGGTCCATAAATATCTGCATCCATTAGTCCCACACTTGCACCACCTTCTGCCAGACTAAGAGCAAAGTTTGCAGCTACAGTGCTTTTACCCACACCGCCCTTGCCACTCACCACGGCGATGATGTTTTTCACGCCACCAAGAATCAGCTTTGAATCTTTACGGTTAGTAGAAGTATTAGATGTGAAATTTACCTTCACAATTGCTTCTTTATCAACTAAAAGCTTCACTGCATTCTCACTTGCCCTACTCATCATGTCCTTCATCGGACAAGCTGGTGTAGTCAAAACAATCGTAAATGATACGTTCTTACCATCTATCAAAATATCCTTTACCATATTCAATGTAACCAAATCTTTTCCAAGATCTGGCTCTTGTACATTACTCAACGCCTTTAAAATGTCTGCCTCTGTCATCACGAAGTTTTTGTTAAAAAATAATATTGGCTGTAAAAATAACTAGTCACCACTTTACTTTGTTGACAATTGTAATTAGAAGTTGATTTTATTATTCCTTTTCTCTAACTTTATACTACGATTTTAATAATTATTGAATGAAAAAATTAATATATAGCCTCTTGCCTTTAGTGATGGTAGCACTTGCTATTGAGGTAAATGCGCAAACGCCAGTTCCAACACCTGTACTAAAAGATTCTGTTATACAATTATTTGGTATAGTAATGACTGCGGATAGTCTTCGTGGCATTCCTTCGGCAAGTGTGGTTGTAGTTGGGAAGGGGAGGGGTACTATTACAAACAGTGATGGGGTATTTTCTATAGCGGTATTAAAAGGGGATAAAATAACTTTTTCATCAGTTGGGTTCAAGAATAAAACAATTGATATTCCTAGAAATCTTGTAGATAATCAATACAGTGTTATTCAACTATTAATAAGTGACACGGCTTATTTACCTGCCACCATCTTAAAACCAAGACCGACCAGGGAACAGTTTGAAAGAGATTTTGTGAATGACGTGATTCCCGATGACAATTACGAAATTGCTCGCAAGAATACGGATGCAGCTTCTAGAAGATTGATGTTGGCTACTTTGCCAATGGACGGTAGGGAAGCTGTGAATTATCAAATGAAACAAAATGCTGCTAAGTATTACTATTCGGGTCAATTGCCTCCAATGAACATTTTTAATCCTTTGGCATGGGCCGATTTCATTAAAGCATGGAAGCGGGGGGATTTTAAAAGTAATAGTAGTCAATAAGCTATACGCCAAAAAATATCTTTACGGTGTCATAGAACCATTTGTTTTGAGTCACAGTCCCTGTTTTTGCTAGGTTTTGATTGTATCCTTGCAATCCAAACAGGCTTGCAACCCTGCCTTTGTTCATAGCAATTTCCAAGTAGCCAGCAGAATTGAACCAAGCTAATTTATCTCCTTCGGAAATACTTGCATAATTGTTACTGATGGTTGTTATCTCTTCATCACGTGAGATAAGGATGATAAATGTGCGTCCCTTTCTTTGTAGTTCAAACTCTGCTTTGGTAATATTGATTACCACATTCTCAAAATTATCTATGAACAACACCTGTCCTTCCATCCAATCTGGGTCAATAGATGGCTTCAAAGGATACTTTTCTATGATTGAAACAGTAGCATCCGAAGCATTGAAAAAAATTGGATTCTTTGAAATGTGATTGATTGCTTTTGCAATTATTGCAGTCCGTCCTAATAAATTGTTCTGATCAAGTAATGTAAGTTTTACTACCTCCTTGGGCCTTTCTCCTAATATAAGGGTCAATATTCCATTGTCCGGGCAAACAATGTATTGCTCTTTGTGCTTGGCAACAAGTACATGGTTGACTTGTGTATCAAAAAAGTTTAAGATTACAATATGAAATGTCTGTGGTGGATAATACTTAAAAGCATTTGCACAGATATAAGCTGCCTGCGGATAATTGGTGTTGGAAAGGTAATGGGTAATGTCAACTATGGTATGTGTTGAATCCTGCGATAATAACTGCCCTTTGATGGCTCCAGCAAGATAGTCTTGCTGCCCAATATCCGTAGAAAGTGTGATGATAGCCATTTAAGGGTTGATTAGAATGAAATTATTTTACCAAAACACCCTTCTTATAAAAGAAGTTCCTAACCAATTTATCTGCTAATGAAGGGAAAAATTTATTGAGGATAACTGTTTCTTTACCAGTAAAAGTTAAAACGATTGTGCGTTTTCTTTTTTCAATCGCATGGATTATGTGTTGGGCACATTCAGCACTTGTCATCATTGCTTTTTCGTCCATGGTTGTTTCGCCATGTGCTTCTCCTTTGCTATCCAACGCTGCATTTCTTATGTTAGTTTCAGTAAATCCGGGGCTTACCCACAATACATTTACACCACTTTCCAAAAGCTCAGTCCTCAAAGATTCCATCCATCCGTTCAAGGCAAACTTACTTGCCGAATAACCACTGCGGCCCGGCAACCCCCTGAATCCTGCAACGGAGGAAATACCTACAATTGTACCTTTTGAGTTCATGATACTAGGCAAAGCGTATTTGGCACAATAAACGCTTCCCCAAAAGTTCACGTCCATTACTTTACGTAAGGCATCTAGTTCTACATCTTCAAACAATGCCCTCATAGATATGCCTGCATTATTAATCAGGATGTCGATATGACCAAAATTAGTAATTACAGTCTCAATAAAGCTTTTGCAATCTTGTTGCTTGCTGACATCTGTTGCATGTATCAACAATGGTTTTCCTGGGTAGGCAGATTGTATCTGATATAGCTTGTCATAGTTTCTCCCACAGGTAGCAACCTTGGCTTCCAAGGTTACAAAAGCATCTACCAAAGCCCTTCCAATCCCTTCACTTCCTCCAGTAATTACTACTACTTTGTTCTTAAAAATGGACATAATACTTGTATAAATATTGGGCAAATGTAAGTATTCAAGAGGGGATGTGCGATAGAGAAAGTAAAAGATTCTCTCTTTTTAATATAAAACTTTGCTACTAAGTCTCATTCCCCTATTTTTGCACTCCCAAAACGAAAAAGGGCTTCCTTTTAAGTTTAAAACAGGGTGAAGATCTCGTAGCTCAGTTGGTAGAGCACATCACTTTTAATGATGGGGTCTTGGGTTCGAGTCCCAACGGGATCACTTCAAAAAAGTCTCATAAGTAACTTTCTTATGAGACTTTTTTCATTTAACAACCTATTCTTTTCTAATTATTCTTACACTCTTTGTATAATAAACCACAAATTTGCACCAATCAATAAATATGCAGTTACCCTCTCGATTATTGGAAAATGCGGTGGCAGAGTTTGCCAAGTTGCCGGGTATTGGCAAGAAAACTGCTTTGCGGTTGGTATTGCACTTATTGAAACAGGAGGTAAATGAAGTGCAATATTTTGGTGACACCATTGCCAAGATGCGTCAGGAAATAAAGTTTTGTAACCGATGTTTTAACATTAGTGATACCGAAACTTGCTATATCTGTAATAATACAACCGGTAGAAATCAACATTTAATATGTGTTGTAGAGAATATTAGGGATGTTATTGCTATAGAAAGTACCCAACAATACAATGGTACTTACCACGTTTTGGGTGGCATCATTTCTCCTTTGGATGGTGTTGGACCCGATCAATTGAACATTGAAACCCTTATTGCCCGCATCCAAAAAGAGGGGACTACAGAACTACTTTTTGCCCTTAACCCAAATATTCAAGGGGATACAACTATATATTATATCCAACGTAAGCTGGGACAAACAAACTGCAAAGTGACCACCATTGCCAGGGGTATTTCTTTTGGTGGGGAGTTGGAATTTGCTGATGAAATGACCTTGGCTCGAAGCATTGCAAACAGGCTTCCTGTAAATAAATATGTGAAATAGTGTTGTAGAGGAATCAAATACTCCATAAGAGGTTGAAAAACTGAATCAATGCTTATCGAGGTTAGATTCTTACCCTTTAAAATGGATTATCCAAGTTATTATTTAAAGTATTCAAATTTTAAATAATGACCTCTAGCTTTTTAAACTTAGCCTTGATATTTCAGCTTAAAGTCGTCAACTTTTTGATCAATGTGTATAGACATTGATTCGATGTCTATACACATTGATCAAAAAATAGCAGATTAAAGTGCAAAACTTGTTGATTTTAATACAGAATGCATAGTATAAAAGTTGCAGTCGACTCATTTGATAATAAAAAAAAGGGGTTTTGTACTGAAAATGCCAAAAGTTGAATTAAAATCAAGGCGAAAAAACTTAATGTGTGTACACATCGATTCAATGTCTGTACACATCAATCGAAAATTAGGGGAATTTATCACTAAATGTGTGCGATTTGGTATCGTGTCTTATGTGCTTTGCGAAAAACATTTATGAACCCGTTGTTGTTTACAATACAACGATTTTTAATTAATTAGTATCTAATATCACAATTGATACTATTTTTGAACACTAAATTTTTAAAAAAATGAAAAAGAAAATTATTTTAGGAGTGCTTTTAATTGGAGCATTAAGTGTTGTTGGCGTTTGGTATTTTGTGTTTTATCGCCCTACGCACCATGTTCGTGATATTGCTAGCGAAGATGCAATTGTAGTAAGTGCAAAGGACATTGTAAAAGAATTTCAGACGAACGAAACGGCTTCAAATACCAAATATTTAAATAAAGTAGCCGAGATAACAGGTGAGGTAGTTGAAGCAAAGAAAGACCAAACTGGCAAACCAACAGTTACCCTAAAAAGCGACGACAGCTTCTCTAATGTTTTTGTGACATTGCGCGGCGACAAGCAATTGGAAGTAAAAGGCGGTGCGACAATAACTATAAGGGGAGTAGTAACTGGTTTTTTGAGTGATGTTGTTGTGAATGACGGCATCGTTACAAAACAATAATTAAAAATAAATATGATTAAGAAAATTTTATTTGGGTTCATGTTGCTGCTGCTGGTTAATGCAGTAAACGCCCAAAAGATATATTCAACTAAGTCTGCCCAAATAAAATTTTCTTCTTCCACAGCTACGGAAGACTTTGATGCAACAAACAATCAAGTAGAAAGTAAACTGATTGACAAAACTGGTCAAATCATGTTTAGCTTGTTGATTAAAGGGTTTGTTTTTGACAATGACCTGATGCAAGAACACTTCAATGGCAAGGAATACATGGAAAGCGACAAGTTCCCCAAAGCTGAATTCAAGGGGACAATTGTTGGAATGAACGCAGTAGATTTAACTAAAGACGGTGCTTATCCAGTAATGGTTAGTGGGAATTTGGCAATAAGAGGAATTGAAAAACCGTTGAAAGCAGCAGGATTAATTTTAGTAGAAAAACACAAAGTAAGTGTAGAAAGTAGCTTCAAAATAAGGCTGCAAGATTATGGAATAACAGGCAAGGATATTGGCAGCGTGATAGCCAGTAACATAGAAATAAAGGTCTCTGCAAAATATCAATAATAAACATCTTTGGTAAATATGAATCCGCCTGTTACTTTTGCAGTAGCAGGCGGATTTGTTTATTGTTCAGCCTGTATAATAATTTTGAACTAATAAACGACTCGCAACTCCACACACCATATCGGATTTGTTACTCGTTCTGTTCAAAGTTTTTTATTTGAAAGAAACGTGATTAATCATTTAATAAATAATTAATCACTGATTATTAATCGTTAATCATTACTGGATATGGGTATAATACACGAAGAATTAGAGAAAAGAATATTGGTAATTGATGGTGCAATGGGTACCATGATTCAACGCCATAAACTGGAAGAGGCCGACTATAGAGGCGAGCGCTTTAAGGATTGGCATCTAGATGTAAAGGGGAATAATGACCTGTTGAGTATCACCCAACCCGAGATTATTATTGGTATCCACATGCTTTATTTAGAGGCTGGTGCCGATATTATTGAAACAAATACCTTCAGTAGCACTGTCATTGCACAGGCTGATTATGATATGCAGGCCTTGGCTTATGAGTTGAATGTTGCATCTGCACAATGTGCAAGAAAAGCGATTGAACGTTATAACGAATTGCATGCAGAAGATGGTAAACCAAAGTTTGTTGCAGGGGCAATAGGTCCATTAAATAAAACATTGAGCTTATCTCCAGATGTAAATAACCCGGGCTTCCGTGCTGTGACTTTTGATGAAGTAGTAGAAGCTTACACAGAACAAATAAAAGGATTAGTAGATGGTGGAGTAGATGTTTTATTGGTAGAAACAATCTTTGATACATTGAATGCAAAGGCGGCTATCTATGCCATCAAACAATTCTTTAGAGGTAAAAAGGAGTTGCCAATAATGATTAGTGGTACCATCACAGATGCTAGTGGAAGAACATTAAGCGGACAAACTTTGGAAGCCTTCTATATTTCCGTAAAACATGCTAATCCATTAAGTATTGGATTGAACTGTGCCTTGGGCGCACAAGAAATGCGTGGACATATTGAAGAATTGAGTGGAATTGCTGCTTGCTATACTTCGTCATATCCTAATGCTGGTTTGCCAAATGCAATGGGAGAATATGATGAGCAGCCACATCAAACGGCACACTTCATAGAAGAATGGGCGAAAAATGGTTGGGTAAATATCGTAGGTGGTTGTTGTGGTACAACCCCAGATCATATCAAACACATAGCAGACCACGTAAGGACAATTGAGCCTAGGAAATTGCCAGTGTTGGAGGCAGAATTGGTTTAATTGATGGATTGATTTATAAAGATTGAAAAAGTAGAAATGAGTATTACAACGATAAAACCGTATTTAAGATTAAGTGGATTAGAGCCTTTGATTGTTCGTCCGGAGACAAACTTTGTTAACGTTGGCGAGCGTACCAACGTCACAGGTAGTAAGAAGTTTGCTCGTCTTATCTTGAATAATCAATATGAAGAAGCCCTTTCAGTTGCCCGTCAACAAGTAGAGAATGGTGCGCAGATATTGGATGTAAATATGGATGATGCCTTGTTGGATGGTGTAAGGGCCATGACCACCTTCATCAATCTATTGCAGAGCGAACCTGATATTGCCAAGATTCCAGTGATGGTCGATAGCTCAAAATTCGAGATTATCGTGGCAGGGCTTAAATGTATCCAAGGACGTTGCATTGTTAACTCTATCTCCATGAAAGAAGGGGAGGAGAAGTTTATTGAGCATGCCTTCATCTGCAAAGCCTTTGGCGCAGCCGTTGTAGTGATGGCTTTTGATGAACTAGGTCAGGCAGATACCTTAAAGAGAAAAGTCGATATAGCAGAACGTGCGTATAAAATATTAACCGAGCAGGTAGGTTTCGATCCGCAGGATATCATTTTCGATTTGAATGTGTTTGCGATAGCTACTGGTCTGGAAGAGCACAATAATTATGGTGTTGACTTTATCGAAGCTACACGTATCATCAAACAAAGATATCCTTTAGTAAAGATTAGCGGTGGCGTTAGTAACTTGTCTTTTTCTTTCCGTGGAAATGAACATGTGCGCGAAACGATGCATTCTGTTTTCTTGTATCACGCCATCAAGGCGGGTATGGATATGGGTATTGTAAATGCGGGGCAGTTGGTGGTTTATGATGAGATAGAACCTAGCTTAAAAGAACTCTGCGAAGATGTAATCCTAAATAGAAATAATGATAACAACGAAGCGACTGAAAAACTAATTGCCTTTGCTGAGACTGTAAAAGCAAAAGGTAAGGTGCAAGAAAGAGATGAAAAGTGGCGTGATAATTCAGTGGAAGAAAGATTAAAACATGCTTTAGTAAACGGTATCACCGAATATATTGATGCGGATACGGAAGAAGCCCGCCTTAAATATCCTAAGCCTTTGGATGTTATTGAAGGGCCACTGATGGATGGGATGAACTTTGTGGGCGACTTATTCGGCGCGGGTAAAATGTTCTTGCCTCAAGTTGTAAAGAGTGCTAGGGTAATGAAGAAAAGCGTTGCTGTTCTAACCCCATATATCGAAGCTGAAAAGGAAGAACGACGTCTTGCTCACATAGCCGCTGGTACTATAAATGAGGAAGGTGCTGGGGCTGCGAAGATATTGTTGGCTACCGTAAAAGGCGATGTACACGACATCGGTAAGAACATAGTTGGTGTTGTTTTGGGTTGTAATGGCTATGATATTATTGATTTGGGCGTAATGGTTCCTACTGATAAAATACTTGATGCCGCCCTCCATCATAACGTAGACATCATCGGATTGAGTGGATTGATTACCCCTTCTCTAGACGAAATGGTTCATGTGGCTAAGGAAATGAAACGTCGTGGAATGAAACAACCGTTGCTGATTGGTGGTGCCACTACGAGTCGTATGCACACTGCCGTTAGGATTGCCCCCGAATATGGCAATGGCGTTATCCATGTTTTGGATGCTAGCCGTAGCGTGACCGTTGTAGGTAGCCTATTGAGCAATGATAGTAGACCTGCCTTTTTAGAACAGACTTATGGTGAATATGTAAAGCTGAAACACGGCTTCGATAATAAAAAATCTATCAAAAACTATTTGCCATACGGTGAAGCGTTGAAGAACAAAGTGAAAATAGATTGGGATACTTTCCAGCCCGTTGCGCCTTCTTTTACAGGGGTGAAAGTATTTCAAGGTTTTGATTTGAACGAACTTAGGGCTTACATTGATTGGAAACCTTTCTTCATAGCATGGGAAATGCACGGCAACTTCCCGGCTATATTGACTGATGAAGTTGTTGGAAAAGAAGCTACCAAACTATACAATGATGCCAACAAATTATTGGATAAAATTATTGCCGAAAAATGGTTGACTGCCAAAGGAACAATTGGTTTTTGGGAGGCGGGAAGCGATGGGGATAGGGTTACAGTTAACCGTTTACCGTCAACCGATGTAAGCGAACAACGGTCAGCGGTTGACAGTAAACGGGATGTCCACTTGGAATTCCTTCGTCAGCAAATACAAAAGGCACCTGGGCAGCCTAATATCTCTTTGGCCGATTTTATCCGACCTATAACTTATGACGTAAAACCTACAACCAATGACTTCCTCGGGGCCTTCGCTGTCACTATCGATGGTATTGAGCCGCACATAAAAGACTTTGAAGCAAATCTCGACGATTACAATAAAATTATGTTACAGGTATTGGCAGACAGGTTTGCAGAAGCATTTGCGGAGTGCCTTCACTTGAAAACGAGAAAGGAATATTGGGGTTATGCAACCCACGAACACCTGACTAACGATGAATTGATTCACGAAAAGTACCAAGGTATCCGTCCTGCGCCGGGCTATCCTGCCTGTCCAGACCATACTGAGAAATATAAGTTGTTCGACCTGTTGAATGTCACCGAAAACATTGGCATCACCCTTACCGAAAGCTTGGCTATGTATCCCGCCTCCTCTGTTTGCGGATGGTATTTCGCCAATCCTCAGAGCCAATATTATGGTGTGGGAAAGATTCAGCAAGACCAATTAGAAGATTATGCCAAAAGAAAAGGTATGTCTTTGGAAGAAGTAGAAAGATGGTTGAGGCAGAATATGGAGGGTTAGATATGAGTTATTAGATAGTAGATATGAGTGCTAGATAAAGCCCTTGAAGAACATACTTCAAGGGTTTCTTCTTTCAGCTTCAATTGGTTTAGCAAATCCTGTGATGCCTATTTTTTCTTTACAAAAGGGTGGGCGGTTGATTAATAGAAAAAAAGTTATTTATCCCATTTCTATGGGGGGTAAAGTAAAAGGTTAAAATAAAAGCTATATAAAAAAAGTGCGAAAATTGCACAAAACGTAGTGCTGGCGTGGGATATAGCGGTTGGTTATTTTGATTTCTGCGTACTTGCTAAAAAGTTAATGCTACCATTACTAGCGGTTTTGCTACCGATTTGACTGGTAAAAACCTCTTAAATAGCTATTTAAAGTGCATTGAACACATAAAAAAGCCCCTTTTCGTGCCATTTGATGGTAAAAAAGGGGCTTTTCTTATTATTTATTCGCCTATAACTCTTTACTGGCTTGTGTTTCATCAGTAGAAGGTAATTCCGCTTCGTTTGGCATCAGGTCATCTTCATAGTTTATGCTTTTACCGTGTTTTTGCATTTCTTTTCTAAATATTTCGATAGCAACGGATAGGTTTTTGAATATTTCAGCAAACGGTAACAGTTTAGCTAACTCTGTTTCTCGAATTTGCTTGTACTCTTTATAATTGGGTAATTCTACACTAAAATCACGGTAACTATAATGAGTTTCGAATAAAGCCATTATTTCAAATACCATACTATTTTCAATGTTTTCTAAGGTAAACTCAAAGTCGATTACCGATTTAATTGTATTGTACAACTCAATGAGTTCGCTATTTTCGGCTGCTAACTCGGCAAACAATAACTCGTTATACTTTTTTTCCTTTCTTATAACATCCCACCTGTTTTGCCTATCAATTTCTTGCTGCTTGCCTATACTCATTAGTTTATCTATCTCCAACTCATCATAAGATTTTACACCCTTAGATTTAGCTCTTTTTATTCCCACCCCGACATGCACCCCCCCAATATTACCCCCCAAATTATTTGACACATTTTGTTCTTTTTCGTTGGAAAAATACCCCCCATCTATTTTGTATATTTCTATGATTTTGTCAATCATTTTTTTACTTATTTTTCTCTTTCCAATTTCAATGGCAGAGTAATAAGACCTTGATACTCCTAAATCAACAGCCATTTCGTCCTGACTTTTGTCAAGTTTTAACCTTAGCTGCCTTAATTTTTTACCTGCATACATAAATATTTTATTTTTTGTGTCAAAATAAATTCTTATTGTGTCAAAATGATTCTATATTTGCTCCGTATTAATGACACAAACATAGTAAATTATGGACAGAAAAGAATTAAAAAAACACGTACCCTATGGCTACGGTAAAATTATTGCCGAAAAAGCAGGTGTGAGCGAACGTGCGGTGAGCAACTTTTTAGTTGGCAAAACCAACAGTGTGAAAATTGAGATGGCAATCCTAGAAGTGATTGCAGGGCTAAACAGCGAAAAGAAAAGGCTTACTGAAACAATAAAATAACAAAGAGATGGAAGGTGTTGAAATAATCAATAAAATACTTTACGTCTCTTATGCTTTCTTGAGGGAAAAAGGTGTAACGCAAGCAAGTATTGAAAAATGGAGCTGCCGCAAAGTGACCGCTAAAAAGCTTATTGAAGGGCAAACCTATGTAAAATACGATTCAATCCCCACACCTACCCGAAAAAAGCTACCCCGAAAAATAGACTTGGAGGCTGAGTACAATCTTGTGAGGCACGAGGAAAAGGTAGATACTTTTTTTGAGGGCATACTCCATGCCCACAAAATGGGCTGGATACAACACAATCAGCCATACAAAGACAAGTTCCCTACATTGGACACGCAAAAGATAAGGGGGGCTGCTCAGCTTCACGCCGTTTGGCAATACATACTTGACAATGCTGGCAGTGATTGTTTGTCGCTGTACAATGCCTTCAACAAAGTTTATCCGGGCAAATACAAAAGCTACAACTCTTTTGCCAATGCCAAAAGCAAGGCGGTAAAGAACGGTGCAGGATTTATGGCAATAGACCAGCGTTGGTTCACGGCACGGCTAAACATCAAAGAGATAAGCGTGTTAAACAGGTATTGGGCTGCTGCTGTTATCAGTATAGGTAAGAAGTATAAACCAACTGAGGTACACAAAAAGCTTTGTTATATGTGCAAGGAAGCGGGCGAAACACCGCCTTCGCTTTCTTGGGTTCAAAAGTATCAAAGGCATATTCTCAAAAAGAACTTTAGTATCAATGAGAGCCGCAATAGTAAATCAACGGCATCGGCAACACAACTGACTTTTATTACAACACATCATGCAAGGTATGCGCTAGACCAAGTTCAGCTAGATGGTAAGGTAATGCCATTTTGGGTAAAAGTGGGCAACGATAAATATGAACGTTACACGATAGTTATTGCAAGGGATGCCTACAGTAAAAAGATAATAGGCTTTTCGGTAGGTAGGAGCGAAAACACAACAGTTATAATGTCAGCACTAAAGAAAGCCATCGTGAATACTGGCTGTCTTCCTTACGAAATCCTTACAGACAATCACGCATTTCATCAGACATCCGAGGCTACTAACTTTATAGATGCAGTTTCAAAAGTCGGCACTCAATACACTGTTACCCATTCCCCAACTCATAAGAGTATCATCGAGCGTTACAATAAACATTTGGATGCGCTTTGCAAGGGTTATCATGGTTATTTGGGCGAAGGGATAAAGTCCAAAACTGTTGATGCCCACCCTAGTCAGGAAACCCTAGACCAATACGGCAAAGACCAACTTAGCGAAGAAGAAGTAAAATTGATAGCCATCCAAATAGTGGACGAGTTCAATAATAGCATCTTGCCCAAAGAGGGTAAGACACCCACCCAACTATTTGAAGAAAGCGATAAGCCCAATTGTTTTCCCCTTTCTGTTTTCGATAGGGCTAAGATTTTGCTGGCACAAACTGAATGCAAGGTTACCCGTGGGCAGATAACCATTAAAAGGGGCTTTGACAAACACGAGTACCAGCTATCGGCAGAACTGTTTGCAAAATACAACAATGAGACTGTTATAGTCCATTACGAAGATTTGAACGAGTGTATTTATGTGTTTGAAAAAGACACCGAAAAGCCTATAACCGAACTCAAACCAAAGGCTATTATCCACGGTGCAAAAGCCAACCAAACCGAAAAGGACAATGAGCTATTGAATAAAAACAAGGGGCGTATAGTGGGCATAAAGTCACAAGCGGACAAAGCCAACGAGAAACTTACTGAGGAAGCAATGAACGTTAACCCCAATGCCTACAACTTGCTGAATAAGGTTACTACCCCAAAGAATGTCTTAAAAGAATTGGAGAAAAAAGCACACTTGCAGGAACAGGCAGCGGAGGAAAACGTGGAGCTTAAAAAGGTGGTTATCCCTAACCGAAAGGACGAGTTGGAGAATGACAGGTTCAAACCCAAAAAGAAGGTGAACGACAGCCCTTTCACTCCTGAGAACCACCAAATAAGAAAGATACCAAGGAATCAGTTTAAACAAGATTAAAAAAGTAGAATGGATAACAACAAATCGGAAGAGGTAAAAAAGCTTAGAAAGAAATTGCAGCTAACCCAAAAAGAGTTTTCTGCGAAATTGTCAATAAAACAAAGCTACTTATGTGATATTGAAAACAACAGGAGACCGACTACATACAAGTTCCTTCATAAGGTAGCAGAGATTTTAAACCTTAGTGACAATTGGTATAAGGATGTTGAAAGTGTTGAAATTGTGAACATTCCGAAACCGACAAAAGAGAATTGGTGCTACTGCCCACATTGCGGCAAAGCTTTAAAATAAAGTAGCACCTGCTTGAGACCAGGTGCTACCATTTACTAACCTTCAAAAAAGAAAGAATGACAAATTTACCTGAAAAGAACGAGATTAAGCAAGCAATCAATGCCTACTGCGAAACAAAGGGCATCAGCAAGAACGTACTGGCGGAAAAAATGGAAGTGAGCGGCGCAACCCTCAGCAAGATAGAGGCTGACAATTGGGAAAGCATCAACGACAAGCTTTGGCGAAAGATATGGTTGTATGTGGGCAACGACATGACACCCGAAATCTTTGAGACCGCCGACTACAGTGCCTGTATCAATGCCTGTGAGACAGCCCGAAAACACCATTTTATGGTCGGATTGACTGGCGACACTGGAATGGGTAAGACAACTGCCTTACAGAGTTATGCTATGAAGAAAAACACCTTTTACATCGTCTGTGAAAAAAGTATGAAGCCAAAAAGGTTTTTCTCGAATATGCTAAAGGAAATGGGTATTTCATTGGATTCAAGTATCTACGAAATGGTAAACAGGATAGCGGACGAGTTGAACTCTTTGAGTAGCCCACTTCTAATCATTGACGAAGCGGGAAAGATAACACAGACAATCATGCTCTACCTGCACGACCTGAGGAACAATACCAATAGGAACTCTGGCATTTTGTTGGGTGGCATGCCTAATTTCAAGACAAACCTTATCAAAGGCAGCAACAAAGAAAAAGAGGGCTATGCAGAGTTCCTGAGGCGCATACAGGTTTGGCACTCATTGAAGGGATTAAGTCGCAAGGAAATAGAAATAATCTGTAGGGACAATGGCATAACTGATGCAGAAACAATAAGGGAAATGATGCCAAACAAGCGTTTCGGCGATCTATACAACGCAATACTATTACATCAACTAGAAATAAGAGAAACCGTATGAATGGAAAAATAACCTTGGAACAAAGGAAAAAGGAGTTAGACCTCATTTTTTTGATAATCGACAAACACCAGTACGTGTCGGATAACAAGGCACTTGCAAGGATAGCATCGAACGACAGGACTGAGGACTTGAATAGGCTGTCTGGCGAAGAATTAGCCCACCTAAAGGTTTACGTTACCAATTACTTTTTAAAATTGGAGATGACCACCGATATAGAAGCCCTTGCAATGGAGATGAACCTCGGCAAGGAAGAAGGCTTGAATACACTTGAGGCAATAGACAAGATACTGCACCTGAGCGAAATCTCACAGAAACACTACTGGGAACTGGACAAAAAAGAACTGTACAGGCTAAAGGGCTTGATTGAGGTGCTGCATGGCGCATACATCGAAGAATTGAATGTCGACCCTGCAAAGGCAACCGCCTCACTATTAAAAGAACTGGGCATTAAAGTACAATCTTCTTCACTCAAAAAACATACTAAATGAAAAAAATAACCTTTCCCCAAATGCAAAAGCTTCACGTGCTTTTCAATCAATTGGGTTTGATGGATAGCAAAGTGGAGTTTGTCTACAACGTGAGCGGCGGTAGAGCCACCTCCACAAAAGACTTGACTATGGACGAAGCCCGGCGGTTGATAGAACACCTTGCCAAGTTTGACGGCAACGACAAAATGAGAAAAAAGGTGTTTGCACTGGCTTACGAAGCGGGCATCATTTGGGGCGACACCCCCGAAGACAAGAAAATGAACGCTGCCAAGTTGGATAAGTTCCTAAAGGAGCGTGGGGCTGTAAAGAAGTCGCTGAATGCCCTTAATAAAGAAGAACTGATAAAGGTAGTGAGCCAGTTTGCGCAAGTGAAGAAACACACGGATTACTCAAATGCTGGAAAAGCAGCCAAATCGGTACTGAATGAGTTAGGTATCGCATCAACTAATAAGCCCTCTTTAAAATAGATTTAAACACCGTTAAAACAAATATTATGATAGTCGTAGATTCAGAAAAAGGCATGTTATCAATAATCATGAGATGCTCTTCACCCACCGAAGAAATAGAAATGTTGACAAGGGCAATTGCCGCCGCTTTCAGGTGGCGTGGATGTGCCAGTGACAGTGACTGCTACAACCGTGACGGCGAAAACTTGGCGAAGCTTGCCGAATTGTTGGAAAGCCTAAACACCGTTCCAACCGTGGAAGACATAAAGAATGGCTTTGTGGAAAGGGGCTAGCCGAAATTTTGGAAAGCGCATCAACTTTTTAATAACACTTTAAAACACAAGAAATGAGTAGAATTGAGATGGCTGAAAAAAGGGTAGCCGCAAGGGAAATGGTCGTAGAAAATGGGATGGAGCAAAAAAAAGCTGCCAAAGCGGTTGGTGTCACCGAAAGGACAATAAGCAAATGGGCTATCGAAGAAAATTGGAAGGAGTTGATAAAGAAGCAAGCCGAAAAAAAAGCCCTCCACTTTTCAATCATAGACGGTTTCATGGATTACTTGGAGCTACAGATGCCCCAAATACACCGGGATGTGCAAAAGCATTGGGGCAAGTACATGAAAACAGTGGATATACAAGGCATAAAAGGGAAGTAAGCACTTTTTTTGGGTTAGTTGGTAATAAGTAAACCTGCTGTTTCTACAGCGGGTTTTTTCTTGCCCAAAAATCAACATTCGATGCAAAACAAAGTACCCATAGCAATTAATTATGGTTTGTTTTTGTAAAACCATTGCTATTGCTACATCATAGGGGTTTCCCTACTCAATTGTGACGGTGTAAAAAGGTCGAACCCCCTATGGATTCTCACTGTTTTCTGTCCAATTTCAAGAAGATTCTCATATAAAATTGGCAAGAAACCTTTGCTTTTCTACGGGTGCAAAAAGCCATCCCCATTGAAATAATGGTAAAAATACCCCCTCTTATTCTCGTGTTTTTTGTGCTATTCTGCCCTTTTTTGGGCATTTTTCGGGCTTTTTCGTGCAGTTTGGTGTATCATTCTTACATTTGTGTTATCGGGGTTTGATAACCGTAATGGTTAGCTGCTCGGAGCTAAATAAAGAGAGAGGCAGCAATGCCCCTCTCTTTGTGTTTTAAGCCATAAGAATTAATTCTGTTTTGGTCAAAATTGTTACATATATTTGCATTCTCGGGGTTGGGGAATCGTAATGGTTCACTGCCTGGAGAGCCAGATAAAGAGAGGGGTAGCAATGCCGCTCTCTTTGTTTTTTTACACATATCCCTTATGTGTAATACTTTTTTTGCGTAATCCAAACCCCTCCTTTACTTTTACAATACAAGCATCCAAGGATGCACTTATTACCTACTCGGCAACATTCCGTTGCACTTACCCATGAATGTTTATCGGTCATACTGTTGTGCTTTTGTACAATGGGATTTTTTGATTTAAACGTATAGCATGTTTGTACTAAGGAGCAATATCACAATAGGGCAGTTTGAAAAAGTGAAACCTCATTCTGTGAAGATTAATAAAAGCATATACCAGTATTGCGACAGGGCTATAATAAAAGTTCCTATCACGGCAAGGGTTAAGAGGGAAGGTGAGGTAATAACACAAAGTGCCGCAACAGCCCAACTTATTACCGAGGGCATGAAGGTCGTAATAAAACTTGGCTATAACAATACCCTAAATGAAGAATTTACGGGGTTTGTAGCACGGGTGAACCTTAGTACCCCTTGTGAGATAGAGTGTGAGGGTTATAGCTATCAACTTAGAAAGCAGACATATTTGAAGACATTCAAGAATACCACTTTATTGGAGGTGTTGCAGTTCCTTGTAATTGGTACGGATATAATCGTTGATAAAGAAAATATACCCAATTTCCCAATTGTCAAGATTGTTTTTGGCAACAAAAGTGGCACTGAATGTTTGGAGCAGATACAAAAAGAAAGCGATCACAGAATTAAAATCTATTTTACAAAGAATTTATTATTTGCGGGGTTGGTAGGTTTGCCAGTCAAGGCAACTACAAAATACAGGTTTGGTTGGAACGTGATAAAGGATGGTGAGCTTAAACTTAGGCAAGCTGTCAATCAGAATATAACCGTTCATCTTTTGAACGTGCAAAAAGATGGTACAAAAAAGATTGTTACCAGTGGTAATAAATCAAAACTCGTTTCCAATTCTATAACCACAACTGCATCCGCTGGTGTGTTAGGTGAAGTAAAGGTTATTAAAACAAGCCTGAGTAGTGATACAACTGCATTACAGATGCTCGCAGATGCGGAACTGGAAAAGCTTAGTTATAATGGATATGAAGGAAAAATAACTTGCTTCTTAATCCCTTATTGCGAACCAGGATACAAAGCAGCCATTGATGATAGAAACTACCCGGAAAGGGCGGGCAACTATTTTATTGAAAGTACCGAAGTTTCATACAGTTCAAGTGGTGCTAGAAGGACTGTGACTATTGGATTGAAACTAACTAACTGATAAAAAAAGGGCTGATGAAACCAATTAAAAACAGGGGTAGCAGGACATTTAATAACCTGATTGCAAAGGAGGAATCTATTAGTACAACATTGCAAGGAAACAAAAAAGGGCGTTCCATCGAGTTGCTGAACCAAAGGAACACTTGCCTTATTTACAGGTATTTCTTCTATGCCAAAATTAAGAAGTTACAGTTTTCCGAACTGTTGAGCCAGTTGTCGTCTGAGTTTTATTTGAGTGATAGGACTTGTATAAACATAGTTTCAGCAAGCCACCATGAGGTAAAAAAGGCATTCGCCGAAAAGAAGGAAGTAAGGGAGTTGCAGAAAATGTACCCGTTCCTGAGTTGGTCATAATCGTAAATAAAAAAAAACACTATAAATGGAAAAAGTTCTGTTACACACGGACAATGGGCAAGTAAGGGAAAGGTTAGCGGAAAGAAGGAAAATAGAGACTTCTTTGAATGAGATACACGAAGCCTACAATAAGTTGGGTGTAGGTGAGTTAGCTACAAATCAGCTAACTAGTTTGATAATAGACCCCGAAACTTTCATCTTCCAAAAGATGACAAAAGACAATAGCCCGAATATTGCGGGCTTGCCAATCCACGCACACAAGGCGATGGAAATGTTGGTAAAACCAACTGGTTATGAAACCTTGATAGCCCTGATTACCCAATATAAAAAGAAGTTCAACACCCGTTATTTGGAACATTTTGAAATAGAGGATGGCAATGTGATATTATCACAATCATCTGTTGATAAAGAGGTGGAACATGCTTCTTTATATGCAAAAACCGAAGAGGATAAACGTAGGCTGGAATTTGCAAAATTCATAAAGGAAAAGGGAGAAGAGATTTGGGGAGACCCTAAAAAAGTACCTTACCCAATTTTGGCTACTATGTTTCGGCAAAATCAAGAGTCTGCCCGTAAAGGAGACTTTGATGATTGGGAGTTTAACTACCATTCATTTATTCGCAACAATCAATAATTAACTTTAAAAAACATATACAATGGCAAAACAAAATATACAGTTTACACTGATAGATGAAACTGTTGTTCAATTCGGGTTTAGGGTGCTTATGAATGGCTACCAGCCCGCACTATTTGCAAACAATCCTGTGATGTTGTTGATGCACATTCGGGCAGTGCCAGGCATATTAGGTGACTCAATCACGGATGATGTTGTATTGCCAATAGGCAGGTGGAACGACATAACCATAAAAGACGGAAAGTTAATGGCTACCCCTGAGTTTGATGATGACGACGAGTTGGCGGTGAAGGTTGAAAATAAGGTACACAAAGGCTATTTGAACGGCTGTTCGGTAGCCTTGTTGCCATTGGAAGCAAGTGACGACCCTAAACTTAAACTAGCTGGTCAAACAGGGCCCACGATAACAAAATGGGAAATACAGGAAGCCAGTATAGTCGATATTCCCAATTGTAGGAACTCACTGGCCATAAGGAATGCTGCTGGTAAGGCAATCGTACTTAGCGACAGGGATATGTCAAAGAAAGGCGATGTATTGAGTTACTTAAAGGTACTTGCTGGCGAAACAGACACCCCACTTGAAAAAGCAAGGAAAAAATTCAATGATGAAAGGGCGAAGGTGGACGATGAGCCACGTAGTGCAAGGGTACAGCATTTAATGGAAAAGCCTTTCCATGATTTGTATATGAGTGGGGAACTGCAAGAATTGAGGGAGGCGCATCCCAAAGCCTTTCTTGAGAAGTATAAGGAAGGGACTGGTAAAGACCACCCGGATGCTGCCAAATATAAGAATGAGGAACATTTGGAAGGAGAGGATAAAGAGAAACCATACACAGACGAAGTAAATAGCCTTATGCGTCAGTCCTACCATGATTTGTATATGGATGGTGGGCTACAGAAACTAAAGGAATTGAATATACACGCCTTTTATAAGAAATATAAGGAAGGTATCGGCAAAGACCACCCGGATAGCAAAGAGGCGAAAGAGGGTAAAGAAAAGGATAAGAAATTCAATCCATCCGACCCAATAGAAGTGAATAAGTTGATGGCTAAACCTTGGTATGACTTATGGCTTTCAGGTGAGAGTGAAAAGCTATTTGCCTTGGATAAAGAGTCCTTTTTTAAGAAATACAAAGAAGGTAACGGTATTGAACATCCTTTGAAATTGAAAGCCTAATAGACCAATAAAGCCTGTTTAACACTTAATTAAACAGGCTTTATTTAATATTTAAAAGCCACCTAAAAACCAACTATTTTTAATCTTTTTGCAGTACGCAATTAATGTGTTTTGTTTGGTTTTTAATTTTAATCTTTTAAGAGTACGCAATAAACCAGTTTAGATACTGTATTTATTTAACCTTTTGGGAGTATGCGAATTTAACTTTTTGATTTACGGGTTATATTTCTTCAAATAAATATTTGGAAAAGATTTGTCAATAATTTTTAAATCTTTTCTTATTGATTTTATTAACTCCGTCAAATACTGGTCGTGAAGATTATTTTCTTTCCCAACCGCCTTCTCCTCATATAAAATCATTTTATTGATTACGGCCTCACTCGCAATCAATAAAAGTTTATCTCTTGCAAAAACATAATTTCTAACAAAATCATTGTTCTTATTTTCAGCAGCGAGATTGTGTAGAGCTTCGATATAGGCAATATAATGCTCTTATTTTAGTTTCCTTGTTTGTAGTATTATGGTATTACGATTAGCAAGTAAAGCTCCTATAACAGAGACTAATATTGCTGCAAGTGCTCCTATTATTGAGATTAACAATGTAGTTGTCATTTTATAATTTTTTTAAGTAAGTCGGTTCACCATATTAGCCATTCTTTTCCTTCAATCAATTCCAAATCCCTCCCAATTATTTCCCAAAACTAATAGAATTATTCAAAGAGCCCCCTTCAAATTCCCCATTTCAGACGTAAACCACTCATTTTCTCCCTCAAAACACCCTTTTGGAAACTATCTGAAAAAGGTGATGTTGAATTCTTTGGTAAAATTCCAGACATTAAGGATGGGCTTGCATTTCAAAAGAGGGTAAGAAATGTGTGGGAATAATTTTCTTGTGAATAGAAATATTATTATCTATGCCTTGAAGGGTGAAGATTTTTTTCAGCTATCTTTTTAAAGACAAACTCTTATTGAACCCCTAATCGCTTTATTTTTCTTAACTGACCAATTAGATAAATTAATATAATCCAGACGGCTACTATGATGGAGTATGCCAATAGCTCGAGCCAAATTGGTGAATGACCTCTTCTGGCAAACAATGTACGCCTATCATAATTGGTGGAATACTCAAATTTGTTACCCCATGGAACGGTCTTTTCTACAGTCAAGTTGCCGTAATTGTCATTGTCTTCTACTTTTGCAATGAGGGTAAGGTTGCCTTGTGCATCCCCTGGCAAACTATCTCTTTTAAAATCGGCGGCTATCGTTCCTGTGGAATCTGTAGTGAAAGTTTGGGTTTCATTTACATTCAAATCCCCATCCAAACGCTTGATAGCTACTTTCAAATCAACACCTTTTACAACAGTCCAAGCGGTATCTTTTTGCTCAAGAACGGTAACAGTAATTTTTTTATCGTCCGAGGTTTCAATCTTTAGTTTAGCCTTAGAGATGGGCGTATTTGCTTTTGTTTCATCATATAAATTGGATGCTTTAGATACTACTTCAAAATTTTGCTTTGGCGATTTAATCCATTCGCTTTTGGCTGCAGGTGGTATCAGTAAAGTCGCCTCCCCTTTTTCGTTGGTTGTGGCTTTGCCCAAAAAGTTAGAAGCAGCGGAATCATTTGTAATATAAAAGCTTACATCTACGTTTGGCACAAGTTGAAACTTACCATCAATCTTGCACTTGGTGTGTGCCACCAAATACTGTGTTTGGTTATTGTTGTTAAAATAACTTACGCTTAACAACAAATCATTCTTGCTTGCATTCTGCGCTATGGCATTGAACCTAATGAGGGATAATAGCACAATGGCTATTGACAAATAATTATTCCTTTTCATGTTGTTCTGTTTCAATAATTGTTTCGTGTATGGGGATGATGGGAAAAATCCGAGCAAAAATGGTGACGATAAGCATTGCGCCTGCCAATGATCCAATGGCAATTGCCCATTCTTCCCAAGTAGGGAAATAATGTTTGTAGCTTTCTGGCACGTCGTGCATTGGTAAGAAAGGGTGTAATAAAGTAGGTGTTACAATCAAATACCTTTTGAACCATGACCCTACCACCACTAATAACCCAGCAATAAAAGCTGGCAGTGGCCTCCTTCCTTTTCTGCTAACCAGAATGAGTATGGGGATAATCATCGCCGTACAAATGGCAAACCAAAAAACGGGAGCGAACTCGCCAGTGAATAGTCCCATCAAATGCTCTTCTTCCGATTTTTTCATCTTGAAAGCTGGCACAAGAAATTCGTTTACATTAAAGTATAGATACAATAATGCAAGCATTACCAGTATTTTTCCCATCTTATCGAAGTGGCTGTAAGTGATGTACTTTTCTAGATTGTAGTGAGCCCTGAATATATACATCGCAACAATTACAGCACCAGCACCCACTAAAAAAGCTCCTGAAATGAAGTATGCACCAAAGTTTGTACTATCCCAGCCGGGGCGGTAAGTAGTGGCAAACAACCAGGATGTGACAGTATGGATTGAGAATGCTACGGGTATTATGGTGATGGATAAAATATTTACTGCACGGCGGCTGATTTTGATTTGTTGTGGCGTATTCTTCCAAAAAGAACCTAAGAAGCTATATAGCCAGTATAGGCGTTTGTTGGTTTTTTCTTTGAACCTCAATAGGATTTGCAAATCGGGGAGCAAAGGAAAATACAGTAGCAATAGGCTAATAAAGAAATAGGTGGTGATTACAATTACATCCCATATAATGGGTGATTGTAATCGACCATGGATAAACAAGTTGTAAAACCTATCCGGGCGACCCATATCTACAATGATGATGAGTGATGCAAAAGTGATGGCCGATACGGCAATAATCTCCGCAATCCTAGTGAGGGGCGTACTCCATTCAGCATTTGTCAATCTGAGAACGGCCGTAATCAGTGACCCTACAAGACTTATGGCAACGAAGAATACAAAGTTTGAGATGTAGATGCCCCAAGAAACATAATCGCGCATAGATGTGACCACTAACCCTTTGGATAACTGGCGACAATAGGCGATGAACCCAATGACACAAAGCACTATTAAAAACCCTACCCAAAGTTTGCCTTGTTTACCAAACTTTTGGGGTAATAGGTCTTCTGTTATTTTTTGAATTGCGCTATTTTCCACGATTTATAAAATTTAAGATTAACTTTTTTTGCCGTCTTCTTTTTGCTCGTTGTTTTCAAAAGGGAAGTTTCTATTAACAGGCGGCAAATAATAAACACTAGGTTTTGTTCCTAAGTCTTCCATCAATCTGTAACCAGCTTTATCCCTAATCAAATCGCTAAAGCGGAATGTTTCTGAGCCATTGGTTACGCTATCTTCCAATATATCGCCAAAGGCAAATACCCCGTTTGGACAAGCTGCCACACAATGCGGCAATTCGCCTTGACGAACCATATCTGGACAGAAATCGCATTTGCCAACTGTACCTTTCTTTTGAGGTACGCTACTTTCGCAGGAATATGGTTTGCTAGCAATTTCTTCTGGCACACCTGGGTCTTCCCAGTTAAATACCCTTGCAGAATAAGGGCAAGCGGCCATACAGAATCTACACCCAATGCACCTGTCGCTGTCTATCAACACAATCCCATCCTGCCTTTTGAATGTGGCATCTACTGGACAAACTTTTACGCAAGGCGGTTCGTCGCAGTGCATACAAGTGGTAGGTTCCCAATAAGGGGCAGTGCGTTCGGCATCCTGCATTGGGTAAACCTTAATCCAGTTTTGACCAGGATGTATATGGTGCATGTGATTGCATGCAGCCTGACATTTTTTTAAGCTTTTGCAACGGGACAAATCAATAACCATTACAAATTTCTTTCCGGCAATACCCTTTCTAGCTATATCGTTCGATACTGCTGGCAGTTCAGGAACTGGTTTCAAGAAGGCTTGATCCACCTCTATTACTTCCCCATCTACTGATAATAATTTTACCATTATGCCCGATGGCTTTACCTCATCCACCACATCTGGCTGAAAAGGGTTTTTCTTTGGGGCGCATCCTGCCAATGCGAGACCTGCCATTACCCCTGCCGTTATAAATTCCCTTCTTGAATTATCGTTTGTGTTCATTGTGTTATTATTTCTAGTTATACTTTTCTTTTTATCCAGCCCATTACTTCTTTGGCAGAAGCTTTTTGTTTGGCAGGATTAATTTTAGAAATATCTACTTCTACCAATCTGCCATCTTCTGTCAATAATTTTATTGTTCCACCTTTTTCAGGGACACAACTGATAACATTGGGCTTTCTTCTAAGAAAAGGAAGCCTAAAAAAAGGGATGAGTGCCAAAAGCCCCAATCCAATGACCATTTTTCTCCTAGTATTATTGTTTTCTGGTGGTGCTATTTCGAACTTGTCCATACAATATTTTATGTGTGATTAAACAAAAGAAATTTAGTAAAAGCCCCAAGAATGGGGCTTTTATACAAAATGAAACAAGACTATAAACAACAACTATTTCTTGAGGGTACGCATGAAATTAACAAGGTTCCATACGTCGTCAGCCTCAGGTATTTTCTTTTTGAAACTAGGCATATCGTCCCTTCCTTCGGTTACTTTAAAAAATAAAGAACCATCAGTTTGCGATTGGAAAGATGCCTTTGTAAAATCTGGCGGTGCAGTTTTTAGTTGAGCCGCTTTGCTACCATCCCCTAAACCTGTCTTTCCATGACAAGAAGAGCAGTGTTGGGTCCATAATGCTTTACCTTCTGACACAGATGCTGCACTAGTTTTTACTGCATTTGGAGTTTTGGCTGCCTTGTCAGGAGCTACCCAAGGCTTTGTTTGAAGAACAGTAAAGCTAGCGCAAATGATTGCTACTGATGTTACTGTGACGATTTGAAGAATCCTACTTTTCATATTAATGTTTATTTGAAGTGACGAAAAAAGTTTCAGGTTAATGGTTACAAGTTTCCGGTAACCATATTATTTTACCAGTTCCAAAGTCTTGAAATATTAAAGCCAATGCAATACTGCCCTTGGGTATAATCATTTTGATTCAGCAAATTATTATCCTGTTGAAGTAAGTAACCATAGTTGCCAAATGTTAATTGAAAATCATGTCCACTTGTATTCATATCCAATCCTATACTAAGATTTGGATGCGGGTTATTCATCGGGTGTTGTGTTAAAGGTTGATCGTAATTGAACAACAAAGACATCCCTTCAGACAACTTTAGTTTACCACCAACGCTTATTGCCACATGAGTATTATTCATAGCTGGCTGAATGTTTCCCTTTGTATCGGTATAAGCTGGAACGTTGTTAAAATAAGAAATGTCTGGAGCAACCTGTAAAGAAAAGTAGTCGCAGATTTTGCTGGCAATTATTAGTTGGCTAAAATAAGTGAACCTATCTGAGGTGGCAACAATAGGTATGGAACTATTCTTAGACCTAGTATCCATAGCAACATTACCAAAAAGAGTAACACTCACTGGCATCTTCCAATCCTTAGTTTGCCTTAGGATTGCATATTTCAAGTTGCCATCCACTTGCATCTTGTCATTGGTAGATCCAAATCCTAGTTGCAGGTTTTTGATGGGTACATAACTTGCCGACAATCGCATGTTGGCTCCAGAATATATCCCGAACAAATCTGTAGTACCATTACTTATAGTGCCAAACCTGTGTTGAATGTAAAATTCAAAAGTCCCTTTAATTGGCACCATTACAGACTGATTGTCTATAAGAAGATTACCATTGAAGGTGTTTTTTACATACTGTTTCTTCTTAACCACAGGTGCTGTAGCAGTAGAATCCTGAGCAATCACTTCGTTGAAGCAAAACGATAAGCTTAGGAGAAAAATGACGGCTAGCTTAAACGAAGCCGTTACATTAAAATATTTAACTCTTTTCATTTTTATTAATTTAATTGTTTTTTGCCCCTTGAGTTATCCAAGCTAGTATATAGCCATTAATGTTTGAAGGATTATTAGTTCCACCCAAAGGCATTGTAACAGATTCTTTGCCAGTAAGCCATAAGTAAACTAAGCTACTTGAGGGCGAAGCTGTGCTTACAAAGCCATTTGTCAACGAAGTGTAGGCACTTCCCGAACTTAAGTTGGGACTTATTGATCCATTATGACAGCCACTTTTTGCACAGTTGGCTGTTAGGATTGGTGCAACATCTTTACTAAAACTAACTGTCGTTGTGATTGAAGCAGATTTATCTTCTAATAAAGTTGCTGTTTTGGAACAACTAGATACCACGATGAGAATGATGGCAATAATCCCCGATAGTATCATTATCTTTTTCTTGTACATAAAATATTATTTTTTTAGTGAAAAAGATACTGCTCTTATTGTTGAAAATGTAAAAGCAAGTTTGGTTGAATACCATGTTGATTATTAGCTGTATTCCATATTGCCATTCCAAATGGCCTGTCGGTTAAATCCGTAAAGTCAACATCTTGTTTTAAGACGTCGCCTGTCTTCAATTTACGTTTGATGATAACAGTCCATTTTGTTCCATCATAATGTGCAGAAGCTTTGATATCGTCTCTTTCACTGCCTATAATATAAGGTTGAACAATAAAAGAAGGGATACAGTTTGTACCTACATTTCTGCCTCCAGTTGGATCATCTGCATATAAAGATGGGTTTATGTTAGGATTAAGTGTTGTGCCATCCCTAAGTGTTAGCACACCCATTGAATCTACCGCCATCACTCTTACAGTATCTGCTGTAATGTATGGATTATTAACGCTTAATTCTACATATAGAGGAACCTTTTCAGAAACTTTTGTTCCAGATGCTAACGTATATGATAAGGTTTGCGTATTAGAAATTGGCCCGCTATAATTAGAAGCAGGTGCTTTTTTAGTAGAATTTAATACATAAGTGGCTGAAAAAGGCACTGTTTTAACCTGACCGTCAGCATGGCGTCCAGCACTTCCACTTAAAGGGGCACCACCTGTTGAATCATAATTAGCTTCCACATCTCCACC
>Ga0164296_1000298_pt1 | contig 61920 bp, 62 predicted proteins | sample GEODES057metaG_FD_113533 | JGI IMG/M metagenome (GOLD analysis project Ga0164296, IMG submission 113533) | Dystrophic lake water microbial communities from Trout Bog Lake, Wisconsin, USA - GEODES057 metaG | ecosystem: Environmental > Aquatic > Freshwater > Lake | place: USA: Trout Bog Lake...
GGGAACGAATGGTATAGGCTGCGGCGATGCCTACCACCACACCCATGATAAAGGGAGAGGTCCACCAGGTGGTAATGGAATTCCACCACGATTCGGATGGAGCAGAGGGGGCTGCCACCTCTTCGATGGGTGGAGTTTCGGAGTGAGTTTCGGAGTGAGTTTCGGAATGGGTTTCGGAATGGGTTTCGGAAGGAGGCGCCTCGTGCACAGACGGTGTATCCTCCACGGCAACCGATTCAACAACCTCGGTGATTTCCACCTTGGGTGGGGCTTTTTGTTTTTTTGGCATGCTTCTGTATCGAAAAAGAACCACGCCTTTAGATTATGATTTTTGAAGTAATGCAACATAAATTCCATTATGCCATGCTCGCTCTTCTGGACTTCCTTTTACGGGCTCCTGATTATTGTACGTGGTGCGGATTTCTTTCGAAAAAAGCACCTTGGCACCCACGGCATCAAACGAACGAAACGTGGCATCACGAACATGGTCCCAATTCCAATCATCTACCATAAATACAAATACATTATCCATGCAACGATAATAATGGGGAATGGCATTATAGTGATTGGCCCACGAGTGCTCACCGTCGTAGAGGTAGAGATTGAAGGATGGCAGGGCATCGGCGTCCACCAGATAACAGTCTTTTTCAATAAAAGCGGCTTGATTCTCGCCACGATATTTCTTCAGATTCTTTAAAAATTCTTCTTTGGGTCCGCCAAATTCGCTCCAATTGTCAATGCAGATGACGTTCGCATGATTTCCGCACATGGCGGAGCACACCGAAGACCCTTTCCATGTTCCAATTTCGAGATAGCGCGCATCCTTGCAATTCAGCATATTATTATAAAAATGTCGCGTTTTGATGCCCGTCATTCCTTCCATATCGATAATATCTTGTGTAATCTTGGAAATGCCCTGTTCCGCATTATCAAATGCGCGTTGAATATGAGTCTTCCATTCATTGGGTGTCATTCTTTGAATAGCATGGAAGAAATGCTTTAGATGCAAGTCTGTTCAAACCATCTACGAGCATGTGAGGATGCATCCATCGCCCGTTGAACAATATCCGAATCCGTGGTACGATAGGTCTTTCCGCAAAGGAGCATACTGGATACCCGTGCATAGCCCCACTGTTGTTCCGTGGCACCCGGTCGATGTCCCGTTCGCCATGCCGCCATTCCACGGTTATAAGATTCTTTGATAAATCGAAGGGGGACTCCTGTTACCTTTGCACGGTCTTCGAGCGAATGAACTCCTGGAAATCGACGATTCCATTGTAGCGTGTAGCGTGAAGAACGTGTTCGAACACCCTTATCGGTTTCAAATCCCACATAGGCTCGAGGAGATTTCCATGACATGGCGCCAAATCGCCGAATTTCAGCACGACGTTGTGCCCGTTTTCGTGTGGAAAGACCCGAAAAATACCGCTTGGGTGGCATGTGTCTTATTGAGACGCAAGATATTGACGATATTCGCGAATGGCGGCTTCATCCCGTGCCGCGTTCTTGCTCAAACTTTGCATGAGCGGGTTGTTCTCCACGGGTTCAATGGTGGAATAGGTATTTCGTTCACGGCTCACATCCAAATTCAATGGGACGCGAAATTCAACCCGACCGATGTCTCCCACGCCAGGGGTCAAATCCGTAGAGCGATTGACGGCAAGCGCGCGGTCATTGATGATGTCCGTATCCAACTTCTTGGACAATTGCACGCCCGGATTTCCATTAAAGGTAGCGGAAGAGCCTGAGCCCGCAATCGGTTTGCGACCACGAGCAATCTGCTCCTTATTGGGATTGGTACGCATGTTATACGCATACGTCGGGTCCATGGCATCCGCCCATGCTCCATTTCCACCCGGACCTGTCCAGGAAAGGCCCGCGGACAGTTGTGCCTTTTGTGTGGGTTTGGCAATGTCATCGGGGTCATACACCTTAAGGCGTTCAGGGGCCGAAGAGGCCGCCATGATGCCTGGGCGGTCCAGATAAATGGTAGATTCCTTGACGGTGGTACGTGCAATGTCCGATGGGTCCCAGACCGTAATGGCGGCGGCACGGTCGGCATAGGTGATGGGGGTACCGGATGCGCGAATGTTTCCGACGGTTTCTCCACGTCGTGTGGGACGGGCATCATCCGAATAATGTGTCATGACGAGTCCGTTGTCGGCCGGCACGGCATTCAATGCCATGACACGTTCCGAGGTTTCATTGCGTTCATTGGGACGAATTTCAATCGATGATTTTCCATAATCCGCACGGTCTGCACCGGTATTCTTGGTATAATAACTGGTCATGTCTGCATTTCGATATCCCGCTCCGCCATATTGTTGCGACATGGGCATGCGATAGGAACCTGTAACATAACTCTCTGCAAAATCCTGGGATGCCGCATGACCTTCGTATTCTACCGAGGTTTCGGGACGTGTGGTATGAGGGAGAACTTGTACCGAGCGAGTGGTTTCTTTAATGACATCGCCTGTGGTGACAAAGAATCGTTTTCCACTGTCATCAATATAAAAGGTATCGGGCTTGTATTTGCGAACTTCTCCTACATCTTTGACTTCCGCATTCACGCCAATGAAATGCTGTCCTGGAACCATCGGTGTATCAAATGTTTCTTTTGGATTGCTGAGCACACGAAGCTGATTGGTATCCTTCGGGCGCATGATTTCATTGATTTCCAGTTGTTGAAATCCGCCTTTTCCCAAAAATCCGCCTCGTTCTCCGATTCCTGCACCCACTTTGGTCGGTTCAAAGGGAAGTTCACCATTTCGTACCACGGGAGCTTGGGATGAAATACGAGATTGAAAAAAATCCGTATTGTCCTCCATTCCATACGGATTTCCATACGGGGCACGCGAGGTTTCAAACATGTTTTCGACTTCTCGTTTTTTCATTTGGGTTGAGCCCGTTCCATTGTACATGTCCAACATGCTGGTATTGGATTGCGGTGCAATGTTTTGTTTCATTCGTCCTCCAAAAAAGGGTTGCATGTTATTGTGCTTATATTCGTTCGATGGGATGCGCTGACCCGAAAGCGGGCTGATGACGTAATCGGAATCCACGTAGGTCGGATTGGACTCCATTCCATCAGACCGCATTTCCATCATGGGTACATTCGAATCGATGGGAGAGGGAGACGGTTGGGTACCCGGGAGGAATCCGCTTGCATAGGGTGGTTTCTGTGTCGCATACCCCAATGCAGTGCCGTATGGGCCATTACTGGGCTCAGAAGGATAGGTTTGGCCATTTGGAGTTTGATACATTCTGTCCAATTCGGGTCCAAAACCGGTTGCCGCCGCGCCTTTCGGGGCCACCGTGAGGGGGTCCGAATTCCGTCCACGAGCGGCAGGAAGAAATCCTTCATGGGTCGGTGGAAAGAGAGGAGCGGTACGGTCCGCGGGAGGAAGAACATGTGAGGAGGGAAGGGAGGAAGAAGAATCTACTTTCTTTTTTTGGCCCGTTTTGGAAACGACAAAGCCAAGACCCAAGAGACCTGCGAGGGCGGCTACTTCCATACTACCAGTTTCCACCTTTAATTTTTTCGTTCCATCCGCTTCAAGAATCTAAAAAAAAGCGAGGCGGAAGGAATAGAATGCGATTGGAATGGACTCAAGAGTCCCTTTCTTCCATGGTCATAGGAGAGAATACTGTCCTTGTCACCCTTACCAATTATGGGTATCGACTCTATACCTTGAATCTATTGAAAAGTTTGGCGTCCTTTCATTTGGACAAGAAGATGGTGGTAGTATGCATGGATGACCGATGTGCCGCCTTGTTCGATCGGCGCGGATATGCGGTGTTGTCGATGAATTCTGCGCTTTCTGCATTTTGTCCATGGAATACCAAGGGATACGATGTCATTTGTTTTTCTAAATTATCGCTCTTGCACCGAATCCTTTCCTTTTCATTTCATGCCCTGCTGGTCGATGGAGATGTGGTGTTTCGAGCCGACCCACAAGAAGACCTCGCGATGTGGGAGAAGACAAAGGAGGTCGAGGTATGGATTCAAAATGATAGTCTGGAGGATACCAATCAACAGAATCTGTGTACGGGATACCTTTGGATACGTTCTCATCCTACGCTCCTTGCATTATATGACTGTGAATCCGAAATCGGAAGAAAACGATATCAAGAATGCGCCTTTGACAACAATGACCAAACCTATTTTAATCGATTTGTCAAACCGCATTGTCGTGTGCGTGCCTTGCCGCTTTCTCGTTATCCGAATGGATTAATGTATTATCAACATGCCGACTCCATTCGCGAACACGTGGTGCTGGTACATTTTAATTGGGTTCACGGGCATGTCAAAATGGCAAAAATGAAAGAGCACAAAATGTGGTTGCTTACCGAAGAAGAAGAGTATTAAGGAACGGCGATGTACGGAACCAATTCGGCAGAAACCGGTTCGTGAACTTCATCGTGGAGAAGGGGTTCGGGAGCGGAAATGCAACATCGAAGACACCATCGAATGACTTCTATCATCGATACTAGAATGATAGAAGTTATTTGTACGCCATATTATATATATTACATATGCATTTCATGTCCCAGTTCGGAAAGATGGGGTTGATGCAAGGGAACAAAACAGCTTTTTTCACGATGCGTATTAAATCGTTCTTTGTCCATGGTACGACTAGGAATAAAGAAGTCAAAGGGAGTTTCAAAACTTTCTTGCGGATTATGAAAGAGTGTATCCCAACGATTCCAGCCGGTGGTACGAAGGGTACAAGGTGGGTCAACCAAGCGGGCAAAGGTAAGAGGAACCACTTCGTCTTGTGCATGTTGAAGTCCAATGCGATTCACACGATTGGTGTCGGGATGATACTGAACGGCATCGCACCGAATCTTGCTTCCCAGGCGGTCAATTCCTTTCAGGTCCGATTCGACGTCGGTTTTCCATTCGCCTTCGACCCATGAATTGCCTGATGCTTGGATGCGCGTGGTGGCATTGACAGGAAAGGTGGTCGGACAGTTTGCAGCGGGAGGATTTAAATAATATCGAGAGGCGTAGGATGAAATTCGCATGTCGTCCACTTGATGAAACGGGTCATGACGGAGACGAGTCAATGCCTGTTGGGCACAGGGTGCAGCCATTCTTCTTGTATCGATGATAAAAAGAAAGTGCGCGGGATAAGCCGTACCGTGATGTCGATTTGTTCTTTGCTTTTACCTACATCACTTCCCATCCACCCACTCATCTCATCCACTCAATCACTCCCCACCCACTCCCCGCCCACTCACCCCCTCAATCACTCCCCACCCACTCATCTCATCCCCTCAATCACTCCCTACCCACTCCCCGCCCATCTTCATCGGTGCAGGGGGTTGGGGGGAGGTAGCCCGCTTTGCGGGCGTGACGTCCCCCTGCAGGGGGTGGGGGGGAGGTAGCCCGCAAAGCGGGCGTGACGTCCCCCCCCTTTAGTATTTCTCTGGCTTGCGGCAGACTTCATTCTCCATCGGAAGCGGAGCCATCACCGCGGGATAGGCCATCATTTGATAGACGGGTAGGTGAACGGGAGTCACATCAATCGACACCGTATGCTGCAGGTTCGTGCGAACCAACTGAGTGTCTCCTTTCTTCGGAGGTTGATATTGGCGAGATGGGCAAAAGGTATGAGGAAAATGAATTCCACGTAAATCCGATTCCAAATCGACCATGTTTCCTTGAATGATACTGACTTCATTTCCTCCTACGACGCCCAATAGGTGACGTTGTGGAACAGGATGAACCCGTTGTGAAGGAAGTTCATCATAATGTTGCAAATTCTCTTTTTTCTCCCAATGACTGGTCAATAACGGGCCGTATGCTTCGCTTAGATTGCTCAGGTACACTGCCATCCTAGTTCACCTCTTGGTTAAAAATTTGATTGAGTGCGCGTCGAATCGGGGGAGAGCATACCATGTCCTCTCCTCTTATTCTATCCCTTGACGGAAACATTGGTGCAGGAAAAAGCACCCTTCTTGCCGAAATTCGTACCGCCTTTCCTGAACTCCATGTGGTGGATGAACCGGTAGGGCACTGGACATCGTTGTATCATTCGAATGGGAAAAATCTATTGGAACTCTTTTATGAGGACAAATCTCGCTGGGCCTATACGTTTCAAAATTGTGCCATTCTCACTCGTCTCAAAACCATTCAGGATGCCGTGCAGCGCGTAAAGGAAACCACCACGGGTCCGCAAGTCATTCTCACCGAGCGCTCGGTGCTGACCGATAAATACGTATTTGCCCAAATGCTCTATGATACGGGTGTACTCGACCCGATGGAGTGGGATTTATATCAACAGTGGTTTACTCTCTTTCATACACAACACCCCGTAACCGCCATTATCTATCTTTCCACGAGCTCTACCACGTCGAAAGAGAGAATTCATATTCGAAATCGTCTAGGAGAAGAACGAATTTCATTAGATTATTTGGATGCATTGGATGCACAACATAAAAAATGGATGGAACAGACCCATCTGCCTGTATTGACACTTTCTACGGAACCGGGTGTATCCAATCAAGAGAATCTTCAAAAAATCAAAGAGTTTATTCAACAACTTATGAAAGAGTGATGTGCTCATCGAGGGCATTCATGTCATGGACTTCCATCGGTTCGTTTACTCTCTCTTCTTGATGCTCCTGCTGTTCTTTGTGCTGTTCCATGTGCTGTTCCCTGTGCTGTTCCCTCTGCTGTTCCCTGTTCTGCTCCTTGTGTCCCTGCATGACCGATGCATTGTCTTCGATGAGTGCCTTCTTTTTCTTTCTCCTGGAGAGCTTCTTTTGTGCCAAGAGGTTTCGAAGCAGAACGCGTTCTGCCTTATTTTTCTTGGTACGACGGAGGGCATTTCGTTGTTTCTCTTGTCGAATGATGTGACGGGCCAGTTGCTGTTCCAATCGACGTTGATGCAGTGCCAGTCGTTTTCGAATCACCTTTTTCTCCGATTCGATTCTGTTCCGAGACGTGTGTCGAGTGGCACCTCCCCGCTTTCGTGTAGAGACCATCTACTGCCCCCTGTGATAAATTAGCAGTTGACATCACGAAGATACGAACGAGACGGAATGCCTCCGTGAATCCAGCCTGAAGCCGCCACTTCAGGAATCAGATTCTTCGGGTTCTGAATGTTGTTCTGCAATACAGGAATCATCGGAGTGTACTGCTGGGAGAAGAATTGTTCACTTACGGTACCACATTCCTTGCCCATGCGCACTTGCTCGGAATGCAACAATAAACTCTCTACGTCACGAGAGGGATTGCCGCCTTGCATGAAGGGTACAGTAAGAAACGGGCGAGCTTGTGGGCGAATTTGACAACGATTGTTCTTAAACGTAGGTTGGTTGCGAAGCACGGAATCGGAATCGATGGCAGCATTGTTGTATCCGTATCCTTCTCGTGGATAAATCAAAAGTTGGTCCGATGCAACGGGATGAACGCCGGTAGCCTTTGGAACCAAATTGGTCGTCATGTAACGGCCTGGACCCACCGATTGAGAATAAAAGGATTGAATGCCACAAAGGTCATCTCGTGAATGGGTGAGCCGGTTGATCTCCATATCTCTACACGAATACACTATAAAAAATAGGACACAAAATGAAGATAGAATATCCACATGGGGAGTCCAAAACGATATGTTAGGAAGTATGATTCATCCATGGCATGGGGCCTCCATCGGTACCCGCCAGACATGCCGCACGCCCACCCTCCTTGCACGTCTTTCCAGGAATCTTGTACAGCCAGTTGGCAAACGAACCTTGGTCATTCGGAACCGTGGTAGAAGGCTGTGTTACAAATTGCCGTTGTCCTTGATTCTTTCCAAAGACATCGGTGGGGTCAGAAAACCATTGAATACGAAAAAAATCATCGAGCGTCTGTTTTACAGTAGGGTGCCCAATGGGCGCGGCTTCAGGGCGGTCGGGATGATATTTCATTTCGTCCACCAAGACATTCATAAATAGGTTTCGCGAGGTGGGAGGAGTAAATTCGGGAAGGGCGGCACCCTGATACGGGGCCGCATCCACTTCCATCACTCCGATCGGAGAGCCCACGGGCTGTACGCTTCCTATCGAGGAATGGCCATTTACAAAATGTTCGGTAACGGGTACCGTATGACTTGGGTCTACTGTCGCCGTATAGGGTAGTTCATGATAGCCATGCGAGGCAGCCGAAGCAGAGGCGGAAGCAGTGGCGGCAGCGGCGGTGGCTCCCGCCGCAGGCGTGGTGGCAACCAAGACAAAGGCCGTGAGGCTACCAAATAAAAGCATCACCGCAATCGCAGGCAATCCTGCCAATACACTTCCAATCAATCCCACAAAGAACGATAACAATAAGATTCGAGCCATAAAGTTCCAGACAGAATGTTCGCATACCGGTCGATAGGCCAGGCTAAATTCATGAAATAGAATGGACGGTTCCTTCCAAAATGGAGGCTCACAAGACGGGTGAGTCGTATGTTTCATTCCCTATCCCGTATGGACTTTATTTGTTCCCGCCCTGTCGTTTTTTCTCTAGCTTTTTACGTAATCGGTCCCGCGCCAAGGCCAATCGGCCCTGTCCATCTTTTCCTACCGAACGAGACAATTCGGCCTCGTCCTCGGCGCTCATGCCAAATGCATTTTTCAATCCACTCAGCATCTCCACAAAACTGGTATGGGAAGAAAACTCCTTCATCATCTCCTCTGCTTCGCGCGCAATCTCCAATGGACGAATGGCACCGGATTGCACTTTTTGTTGCAATCGTTTTCCAATCTTGGCAATGGTCTTATGAATGATATCGGGATTACTGGAAAAGGTGGTAATCAGAATATGAAACGCCCGGGACGGGTCTTTTTCACACTCTTTTAACATTTCTGTGGTAATTCCCAGGTCATCGGGTGTAATGTCTTTTACAATCTCTTGTGCCAATCGTGCCATTTGACCTTTCAAGAATTTTTCAGGTAGTTTGGGAAATCCATTCTCGAACAGTCCCTTTAGCTCAGGAGTCTTTTCATCTCCTTTGTCACTCGATTGAAAGAAGCCCATGAACTTCTTAATCATGGAGGAGAGGTCGATGGTTTCAAGTTTCTTTTTCATCTGTTCCAGGGCTTCTTCCATCCAAGCAGGTTTGTCATCGGTTCCAAAACCGGCCTCCATCAAACAACAAATGGACACAATACGAACATGTTCCCAAATGGCTTTTTTGGTTCCATCGGGAAGAGACGCCCATATCGCATCGCTCAAGGTGATGCCTGGAAGAATGGTTCCTGGGTTGACATGAATGGCATCGATGTCTCCTCCTCCCAAGGTATGGCCAATTTTGACTTCCGCTTGAAAGCGTTCCAGGCGCGTGGTCAAATCCAATTGAAGGGCCGCGTGAAGAGCCGGTAGGTATTCAGGCAATGCGCCCATCACATCTTCCACAAATTCATTATATTTGGTCTCAAACAACGAGGACTTGGTGGTAGAAGTGGAATCTGCCATTCTTTTTAGACATCATGAAAAACCAAATGGATTCTCCCGCACTTAGGCGCTTCGCATCTTATCACACAATACACACAATACCTTCAAATACTGCCAAATGACTTCTTGATTTTTCGGTCCCATCGTATCCCAATATTTATCGAATAACGAGAGTGCCGAAATCATTTCATTAAATTGACCTGCAATCTTCTGTTGCGCAATCTGTCGGAAGAGAATGGCATTTCGCTCTTGAATCGCGACGGCGCAATCTCGATAGACGTGCTCCACAAAGAGGTCAAAAATGAGTCGCGGATTGATTTTTCGAGCGCCTCGGATGGCTTCCGTAGCCATGCTGATTTCTTTGTCATCGGGAAAGGTTTGGCATAGTTCTTCAAATAAATTGACCAGTTGTGTTGTAAATGCACTTAGCAGTGACATTTCCTAGTAAAATTAGGATAGGTCATGCTTTAGATTGGATAAACAAATTCATTGGCGGACGGGTCCACGATTTCCAATTTTGTCACGTTCATTTTTGTACATCTGCATCTGTTGATCCAGCAATTCCTCTTTTTTGCTTCGCTTCGCATTGGTATTCGTGGTTTGAAAATTGGAGGCTTCTCGTGTGCTCACGCCATCCGAGCCGTTTAAATAGGTAAAATTATGTTTCATGGTCAATCCACCGGTTCCTTCTGCACTGGTATCTGCCCCCAAAAAGGAATAGGAATCGCCATACCCTCCTCCCATCTCCATGTCCAAATAGGGCTCCGGTTCCATGGCGGCAGGGCTGGAGGCTCCTTGCGCGCCCCCTTTTCCTCCTCCATCTCGCATTTTGCGTTCATATAACCAATTCATGACATCGCTGTTGGTTCGTGGCTCGGGCTCTCCCGAAATGACCAATGTCGGAGCCTGCTTGAGCCAACTGGGAAGGGCGGGACGATTCGGACTGGGGTCCACGCAAATGAAACGAAATTCAGAGTGATAATTGGTTTTCGAAAGTTCTTCGATGAATGCTTTGGACCACTCGCACCGATTCGAATAGAAACAGATATGAATGGGGGCAGGTCGGCTCATCCTTTTCTTCATGCGGAACGAATCCGAATCGGGATGAACGCAGACATAAAATTTGATGAAATGGAGTTCGGAAGGTAGGGTAGAACCTTCGACCATGCATCAGATTTCGGATTATCAAAAAAAAGATGCCCGTACGGCTACGTTTCGTCTTAAAAACAGCCATGTAACCTATGCCAATACACTTCGTCGCATCATTCTTACGGGCGTGGAAACGATTGCCTTTCGTTCGGATATGACGTCTACGGGTACGACGACGGATGTTACCGTCCAACGAAATGATACACCCATGACGAATGAAATGCTTGCGGACCGGATTGGGCTTCTTCCGATTGATGTCAAGGAACCTCTCTCATGGAAAGAGGATGCCTATCGATTCAAACTCTCTGTACTGGGAAACAAGGATAGCATTCGCCACGTGAAATCGGAGGACTTCACGGTCATCGAGTGGAACCCGAATGCAGAAGAGGAAAAACAAGAAGAGCGCCTTGTGTCGACGGACCTTTTCTTTCCACGAAATCCGATTACGAATGACACATGTCTGATTGCGACCCTTCAGCCTGGGGAGGGCTCCATGCAACAAGGAATTGAACTGGTCGCAAAGGCCACCAAAGGAACCGGTCGAGAACACGCTCGATTTTGCCCGGTATCACAATGCACCTACGAATACACGCTGGACACCGACGAGACTCGTATTCAAGAGATGTTCATGAAATGGTTGACGGTATCCAAAAAAGTGAGCCAAATCGATAAGGCATCCGACCGATACCAAGAGCTATGGAGCGAGTTTCATACCATGCAGCGCAAACGCTGTTTTAAAGTGAATGAAAAGGGTGAACCCTATGAATTCGATTTTACGGTCGAATCCGTAGGAGTATTGAGTGTGGAGTACATTGTACAGCGTGCCTGTGAAGTGGCCAAAACGATGTGCGACCGCTATGCCATCCTCGACAAGGGCGACCTACCGGATGAAATCTCGGTGTCTCCTGCGGATTCGCGAATCATCGGATTTGATTTCCTCTTTCGAGGTCATGACCATACCTTGGGAAATCTATTTCAAACCTGGATGGTGCAGAACTTGATTGAAGGAACGCAGGAGCCTCGTATTCAATATGCGGGATATGCGGTTCCGCATCCGTTGCGAGACCAGATGGTTCTTCGTGTGGGCGTGACCTCGGGAGAAGAATCGGTGGCGCGCGCCGCCATCGCCGCCGCCGCAAAGGGGTGCTCTCACATCTTTGATACCCTTCGCAACGAATGGCGTGCCGCGATGCAACCCCTTCGCGCCTCTCGAGTGGCCCCACGTCGCCCTCGTACGGCAGAACAAAAACAAGATGCCTAACAACGTTCTCGTTTGATACGTTGTAGTTCTTCATAGAATCCATCGACCAGTTCGGGCTGAAGATGCCAGGTGGATTCATCCATGCTCCATAATCGTCTTGCCATCCGTTGATAGGTTACGTCATATTTTTGTTCTTGAGAGGAAAGCCATTCTGTTCCGTGTATCATGGATTGAATGACTCGTTTTCCTTTGATTTGCAACCATTGATTTTGATTGAAATAGGCTACCATTTCTATCAAGCTCATGTTCATCAGTTCCGCTTCGCTTCCGGTGACCACCTCGTTTCCATTGATGCTCCAGGTGAGTTCGGGCTGGTGGGCCAGGTCCAGCAGGTCCTCTTTGGACATCTCGAATGCATCTCGACCATTGACTTCGATGCGATTCACAGAATCATACAACAACGGATACCATTCAGTGGTTTCAAACGGGGGGACCGAAATCGAAGAGGAAATGGGATAGGGAAGAATCAAATGAGAGAGCGCATCCGAATGCGTCATGGCGGGCAGGGGAATGGAAGAGGTAAAATACTCTTTCATGTACTGGCCAAAGGGACGATGAAACCATGCGGGTCCGATGCCGCGTTCAATCTGTTGCCAGATGGTGGCATACTGGCGAAGGGTGCCCGCCTCTTCCTCATGAAAGGCATTTCGATTCTGTTGGGCTCGGTCTTCCTCGCGGTCTTTCCAATCGTCCATCCATTGAAACAAAATGCCGAGATGATTGCCCCAGGACCTCCAAAAGAGGGGGTCGAGTCCCACTCCCTCTGCCACCCATTCTGTCACGCATTCAAATAAAATGCCCGTTTTTAAGGATGCCAATTCCAACAAGGTTCCTTTTTTCTCTAAATCATACCATTGTCCCATCATGAGACGTTGCATTTTCTCTTTCATGATGTTCTTCCATTCCTCCCTCGAGCGTTGAGCAGGGCAATGTTCATTCCAGATACAATATACCATCTGCATCACATCATGAAACAGGAGGAGCGCTTTTTTATAGGAAAATTGCAAATGCAGTGTTGGTTTTCCACGACGTGTCGAAGCATTGTCCATGCATGGCGCATCATCTAAAATCAAACTGGCCGCATGAATGCATTCAATGGCAAAGGCCAATTCTGCACGAACCTCGGTATCCGGAGAGAAATACTCCCATAATTCACAAAACAATCGAGCACGAATCTCTTTTCCCCCCGTGAACAAATAGTTCCAGGAGGGTTCAGCAATGTCCACAGGATGTGTATCCAACCAATGGGTTCGCCATCGTTCATGAATTCGTGGTCGATGTACCTCCCATGACATGGTGTCCTAATCGTACATGGATTTCTAACCCCTACAAATTACACATCCAGCGAGATTCCTGTATCCGAAAAGATACACCGCACACCCAACGTATCCATCTCATGAACACGAAGCCCTGAAACACGTAGATACCGAGCAAACACTTGCTCAGGAGAATAGACGGTATGGTCCATCGAATAGGGAGAGAAGAGTTTCAAGGCGGACACACGAATGGCATAGCATCCCAGAATACAATCTCCCCATTCGCGCTGTCGGGTGACACCATTATAAAACTTGACCATGGCATCCCATTCGGTATGAGCACGGAGAACCTTGTCGAGCAACTCGGAACCGCGCAACGAATATCGTCCGGTTAGTTTGATGACCCAATCTTCCTCACGGATGCCATGTTCTTGAATGGCCGCACGAACATCGAGCATTTCTTTGACCGCTTTATGCACCGGCAGAGCCTGATGAGAAGTATAGACCACAGGAACGGGTGTACCTCGATGAAGAATCTGATTCAACCAGGTGGTTCGCAACCCATTATTTTCGACAAGAATGGGTTGAATGCCGTCAGGAAGATGCCCCAAGGTGTGTGAAATGGCATCACGATATTCTTGCTCTCTTCGGGCTCCATTCGCGGACCATTCTGAAGGAGCTGTAAGGGATGCGGTTAGAATCAAATAAATCATATTCTGTGCAGAACACGATATTATTTATTTAGATGGGCGATGAATTCATCATGCGCGAGCCGATTGCAGACGCGAGATTCATAAAAATGCATGCGATGTTGTGCACCATGCGTAAATCGCTCTTCGCAAAATCGACATTGGTGAGGATGCGACCCCGTCGTGGCACGTTCCATGCATTCTTCCACCCATAGTGAAATGGGCAGGGAGGGCATGGCATTTCGAGAACCGAGTGCTAGCCAGCGTTGGCAGGGAAGAGAGCTTTTGCGATGCGCTTCATACAAAGGATGGGATGCAAAGGTGTGATAGCAGGCTTCACACCGAGCGGGAGGAACATCCAGCGTAAAGACATTTAAGGGTGCTGCTTTGGGTCGCCCCCGTTTGGTGGGTACCTCTTTCTCTTTTTTTCGAGTATGGCGATACCGCCGCGACGGCGCCCCCTGTGCGTCAGGACGTTCTTCGGTAGGAGAATGTGACGTTTGTACTGTAGAAGACGGTACATTTGATGTGTTCGCGATTTGTGTAGATGGTTCATGCGTTTGAATTCCGGGCTCGAACGACTCCGGCATCCCGCTTTTCTTTCTCCGCGGCGTCGAGCGGTCCCCTGCCCCCTGGACGATTTTCTCCTTAGCGCTTCCTTGTGCATGAAGTTTGTCCATCTCTCCTTGAGACAATGTTGGGCGCGACGGCGATGCGGCGGAACTACAAGAAGAAGTGGTAGAAGGAAAGAAGAAAGAAAGAACCGAGCCCTCCTTCCATGTAGGAGGAGGCGGGCGTTTTAACATAGGACGCTTCTTCGGTTTGGGTGTTTCTAACGGTGCCGTGGAAGGAACATCCGAAGGGACAGTGGAAGAAGCATCCGAAGATACGGAGGCAGAAGGAGGGGCATCGGAACATACGGAGGCTTCGGCCGTGCCATCGAGCAAGGAGGCAAAGGATACCGAGGACGCCTTGGAAGAGAGACGGGAAAGGAATTGATAGAGGCGTTGATATTCCTCCTCTTGTTCCTGGGCAGTCTTCTTCATAACCGATTCACGTGATGCGATTTTAGATTCCAATCCCCCACACGGCGTGTGGTTACTCCTGTGATTCCGAACGAACCTCTTGAACCATCTTGGCGATGATGGGCCGAATCTTGGCTTCATATTCTTGCTGCTTCTCCACATAGTCTGCCTTCTCTGCCTCTCCATGCACCTCCAGCCAATCGATTCCCTCTTGAATCCACTGTTCCATTTCACGAAGCGTATCGGCATCGAGTGCTTCTTTTACCTTGTCTTCACGAATCGTATTTCGCGTATTGTATAAATAGGTTTCCAATTGATTTTTGGCATCCACTCGTTCCATTCGAGTTTTATCTTGTGCCGCATTCTTTTCCGCTTCATGTATCAATCGCTCAATTTCTTCCTTACTCAACCGTCCCTTGTCGTTGGTAATCAGAATTTTATTGGACTTGCCCGTCGATTTCTCTACCGCGGATACATTCAAGATGCCATTCGCATCGACATCAAAGGACACTTCAATTTGGGGTACACCTCGTGGCAACGGCGGAAGACCTTCCAATTTGAAATCCCCCAACCGATTGCAATCTCGCGTAAAGGGACGCTCTCCTTCGTAGACTTGAATCAACACACCGGGTTGTTGATCGGCATAGGTGGAAAAGATTTGCGTCTTTTTGCAGGGAATGGTGGTATTGCGTTTAATCAAGGGCGTCATGACTCCTCCAGCCGTTTCCAGCCCCAGTGACAAGGGCGCAACATCCAATAAAATCAAATCCGACGTGCGATCATTCAGGTATTTTCCCGCGGTCAAAATGTGGGCTTGAATGGCGGCACCATAGGCCACGGCCTCATCGGGATGCACCGAATCATTTAATTTTTTTCCATGAAAAAATGAACTCACCATGTCTCGAATCTTTGGAATGCGGGTGGAACCGCCGACCATGACCACTTCATGAATCTCGGTTTTGGACAGATTGGCATCGCGCAAGACTTGTTCCAGGGGCGCCATGGCACGGCGAAATTCCGCATCACATAAGGATTCAAATCGTGCACGGGTCAATACCAGATGTAAATCCATACCTTGTACAAACCCATCCACTTCAATGGTCGCCTGCGTCGCACTGCTCAAGGAACGTTTGGCACGCTCACAAGCGGTGCGAAGTCGACGGAGGGCGCGAGGATGCTCCTTGACCGAAATGGATTTGTTCTTCTTTTCAAATTCCTGAATGCACCACTGGACCAAGATGCAATCCAAGTCTTCTCCACCACAATGCGTGTTTCCTCCCGTTGCTTTAACTTCAAATACGCCATCGTCAATGGTGATGAGTGAAATGTCCAGTGTTCCTCCGCCATAATCAAAAATAACAACATGTTGTTCGCCCATGGTTTTCTTGTCCAATCCATACGCCAATGCCGCGGCAGTGGGTTCATTGATGATGCGCAACACATTCAATCCCGCAATGGTTCCTGCATCCTTGGTGGCTTGACGCTGCGAATCATTAAAATAGGCAGGAACCGTAATGACGGCATCATGTACTTCCGAACCCAGATAGGCCTCTGCCGTTTGTTTCATCTTCGTCAACACCATCGCGGATATTTCTTCGGGAAGATACGATTGAGGCGCGCCCAAAAAATCGACCTGAATCCGCGGTCTCTGGTCGGCACCGGCCGTGACCGAAAAGGGCCACAATTCTTTATCTTGTTGGACCGTCGTATCCTGAAGCGTCCGACCGATTAATCGTTTGGCATCAAATACCGTATTCGTCGGATTGGAGGAAATCTGATTCTTTGCGGCATCTCCAATTAATCGCTCGGTATCCGTAAATGCGACATACGAAGGAGTGGTGCGATTTCCGTGTTCGTTCGCAATCACTTCGACACGGTCATTCATGAACACCGCCACACAGCTGGTTGTGGTTCCCAAATCAATGCCGACTGCATAATGAGTAGTAGAAGAAGACATTCTAATGCAGTCATACGGTACTTTTTTAAGCCCCGTATGATGAATATAGGTGTGCAGAGATAGAGACATACAGACATAACAATAGAAATGGTAAGAGAAGAATTACAGCACCGCACGCCCCTTATCCGCGGCCCAATCCGCCTCCACACGGTCTACCTTCTGATTTCGGTTCCATGCGCCCTGCAGCACATACGAGGTCATGCCTACTCCCTTCATTTGATAGAGAAGAGAACACGTATCTTTTGGAAAACAGGTACCACCAAATCCATGGCGACCATCTGGACCAGGAACCTGCGTATGCGAGGCACCTACCCGCTCATCGAGAATGACTCCTTCCCGAACGGCTCGATAGGAAATTCCTGCGCGAGAGCAGAATTCTTCCATTTCATTAAAAAAAGCCACTTTGGTGGCCAGATACGTATTGCGAACATATTTGACCATTTCCGCTTCGGCGTTGGAAAGCCAGTGCAGTTGGTCATGATGAATGCATCCCGCCTCTTTGGCAGAAGACAAGACGGATTGCATGACACGTTGAAAGGATGCATCCGAAGAGGTGCCACGAAGACCCATCACCCAATGCGGACATTCGATAAAATCTTGTACGTATCGTTTTTCGGTTAAGAATTCGGGCATAAAATAGCATCCCAGTCGGTCACAGGTGCCAGGAGGAACCGTCGAGCGCAATACCAAATGGGTACGCGATTCATCAACGATGCCCCGAAGTTCGGTCACCACCGATTCCACCATGGAAAGATGACAGGCGCCCGATGGTTCCATGGGAGTGGGTACACAAATAAAAATGACATCACAGGAAATCATATCAGACAAGGAAAGGCCCGCAGGGAGACATTCCTCTGAACGAATGTCATATACCATCAGCTCCGTCTTTGCATGATGCAATTGACGAGTTGCCTTTCCTACAAATCCATTTCCCACAATACCGATTTTCATATTCGTGTGTGCTATTCTATTCCATCCCGCTGTGATTTAAGCCACCGATGCGCTCTCCTGGCGCACCCCCTCCAAATAGGAATCTTCCCAGCGACGAAGCAAAAATACAATTCGAGGCCACGGTTGTTTCATCAAATAATCGTATACATCATTGCACGTCAATTTCTTCTTTTTATCGCGAAAGTGGGTCAAATACATTCCATGAAGAGCATACAAATGAGAATGAAACATTTTATCGATGTTTCCCAAGGTAGTAGAACGAAGAACGTGAAGTTGTCGGTACTGAAGATGAATCCACTCGGTCAATCGCAACATCTGCTCACTGTGAAATCGAAAGGCATCCGTATCTTCAGGATAATATTGTAAATACAGTGGAACCAATCGCTGCAAATAGAGCATCATAAACCGGTCGATTCCATAAGGGGTATTTCCTCGAAGCGAGTGAACGGTGGCATATTCTGCACAGGGATACTTCCATCGATTTCCATGCGTATCCTTCAATACGAATCCTTGAATGTTCCAAGGGCAGGCATTCTGCTGTGTTTTCATCCAGGAGGCAATGTCTCCCTCTTCGGGATGAGGAATGGACGTTAAGGCATTCCAATGAGGACTGGAGGGAGAATCGACACAGGACACCACGCCCTCTTCATCGACAACGCCTTGATGGATGCCCCATACACGAGCTTCGGTGTGAAGTTGCACCACACGATGTTCAGGATGATGTACCATAAAGCTAACAAATACGGCCCGTTCTCCCTTGGAGGGGTCAGGGCAAGGAAAACGCGCGGTCACTTCTTGGCGTAATGCCGTCAATGGTTCATCGGGTTCGACCGTGGTACCCAAATACGCTTCCATGAAAAGCTGTTCAAAGGTCTTTTTTGAATAAAAGCGTCCGGATGCATCCAGTCGTGAACGGCTTACGATTCGAACGGTATCTTCTCCTGCACGCCGAACCACATTTATCATAAATCCCTCCAACCATTCTTGACAGACGAGGCCACCTGCTTCGGCGGCTTCCTGCCAGGTAAGAAAAGGGGGCGCATCCGCGGCCGATTTGGGAGGCGCCATGCATACCGGACGATGCGCCTCACGGTCCCATACCACCGAGCGAAACCATTTACTATGCGGGCGAGACATGTCCGTTACATCCTTCTCATATCGAATCAAACTCAATCCATCCTCCGAAGAGTCAATCACACGAAATCCACCTCCTGCTTCCGATTCCAAAAATTCTTCCAATAAGGGCCATGTAGGATAAGACTGTATCAATTCATGAAAGATACGAATCATTCTGAGACACTAGCCTTGGTACGTCTTTAGATGCATCAAATGAGATTTTCTCTCTCCATAGATTCTCCATATGAAGATAGGGAAGATGGATTCGCCGGCGGAAATGGAATCCATGAATCAAGAAATCATTCCCGTGGAGGAAGAGCTTCTGCTCGAAGACTCGGTACAAATTGCCTCTCCGAAACCACCTCCAGAAGTGGACATGATGAGCTTTCTTCAATTGGGCGATCGAGTGTACATGGAATGCAAATATGGACGAATCATCGGTCAGATTTATTATCGAAGTGAGGAATTGATTCGTGTACGACCCGATGGCGTATCCAATACATTGTATGATTTTCCGATGGAGGAGGTGGAGGAAGGAGAACAATTTGATGAATCCGTGCAAGTACGAAATGCCTACATCATCGAAAAACGGAAAAAAGAAGCATGGGTGGAGCAACAACACCTACGAGTCAAACAAGAGGTAGACACCTATAACAAGCAAGGGGAACCCGTACAACATTATCGCATTCTCGACGTCAATGTGGAAGAAGACCGCGTGACCCTTCAGCAAGACGGAGAGGAAGAGCCGTTGGTTGTGGCCTGTGGCTACATCGGCATTCCATTGGAGCTTCCTTTCGTTACGATGGGATTCCCTACCATCCCTCAGCCCTTGGAAGAAGAACAAGATGAGCGGATGGCAGCAGAAGCAGAAGTGCAAGATGAGCAAGAACAAGAACAAGAGCAACAACCTCCTAGTGAGTTTGAGGTAGTGGGTGCGGTTCGCCTGACCTTGCCAACACTCTATGAAGAGGCCGAGTCCTATGAACAACGCATTCCTGATGAGCTGCAACGCATGGATGCCTTGAATGACTTCTTAAAAGGAGTGGACCCTGCGATGCAAAAAGACAAGCGTGTTCTTCGAAATCTCCGAATCATGGTGGATACCTTGTATGCCCTTCAAAAGTCTTCGATGGAATACAACGCGGATGGTTCATTAAAGGGCGTCGCGACCTCGTCGGCATCATCGATAATGGACCTGATGGAAACCAGTGTCATGCCATTGGGACGACCGGTTCTTCGAGTCACCAAAAAAGAATACACGGTGGGAGCACACGAAGAGGACGCACATGGCGAGGAGATTGCCTTTGTTGATTTTGAGGATGAACTGGAACATTGGCAGCACGACGCATCCAGTAAAGAAATTCAAAAATGGAATACCATGCGCATTCTCCTTGAAAAATATGGCTCACCCTATCGTCCTCTTCCGTTGACGGAACCCACCTGGAGCGCACGCGCCGATTCCGAGTTTTTTCGAACCAGTGCGCCCGTTGCGGTGGAGGACCCCGCCGAATACAGCCTTCCAGGGTACGTTCGAAGCGAAGACAAAGAAGGAACTCCCATTTTTTATCGGGTTCCCTTTGGCATGGAGCGCGCCTTGGCCACCACGTATCGAAAGAGTTCCACCCGAAGAAAAGAGGGATGGATGCAAGAAGAACGAGCGGGATTGGATTCGTATCTCTTGTTTCCTCTTTCGGCCGCGCCTGCGATGGGGTCCACGCGTACCTATCGCTTGGCCGTTGACAGTGGTCGCAGTCAACTCCCTCCTCAAACCATGCGAATGATACTCCAGCAATGGGGTCCGCCCAAAGAAAATGGACACGCACAGGATATCATTCATTTGGAAGGAATGGGAAACCAACTGGCAAACATCTCCTTGGATGATTACGTAGCGGGATTGACTCTTCCCTCTCTGGGAATCGGAGACGCCCTCCCGTATCTTCAAGAATATGGAATGGAGAACATGGAATTGAATGAACCCTTGCACGAGGTGCTTCAAACGAAAATTACCGCGTATCAATCTCACTACATTTCGGTATTGGGTGCGCTTCGAACCGCCTTGTCGTCGGCTCCTGCTGCCTCGCCGCCACCGCCTTTTTTGGTGAATCCTGCCTTTTTGAATGACATTCAGAGTCAACCCTTATTGGCACAAGATTTGAAAGAATATTCAGAACACCATCTCTCCTTGGCGGATTCGGACATTGGAAAAGTAGCCTATTTATTGAAGAAACATCCGCATTATTTTCAGGTTGCCGCGGGAAAGCATTCCAAAGAGACCCTATTGGCATTCAATGATGCTGCGCGAGAAGAATATGCCGAACGCGTTCGAATTCAACACCAACTTCAGTCCCGCCCCGTGGTGGAACGCCCTCGAAAGAATCCATGCAAGCATGTCGCCTATCGGGTTCGTGCCGGCCGCATTCGAAATGACACCGAGCGGTTTGAACAACTTGCCAAAATTTTCCGATTGTTTCAAGGGGAACGCAAGGAGAACTGGTTTGAATGCAACGTATGCCATGAGCATCTCATGTGCATTCACGAACGCCTTCAACTTCGAGCCTATTTGAATCCAAAAGAAAAGGAGGTGATTGAAAAAGAAATCATTCTGACCTGTTCGGGTGGACAATTTCAAGGAAAATACATTTGTCGAAATTGCGGCCAACCCATGCGCGATTTGGATTTCGACCAGCATTTGGAATTCGATGAAAATGGAAAACCCAAATCGGGACAGGCGGTGTTACGTGATGCCGACCTCGAACTCGAAGAACAAATCGAAGAAACCAAGAGTCTTCCCATTGAGATACCGCTCAAAGAAAAACTGCAATTAACGGACAAGGAAGAAAAATGCTTTGATGTCATTCGTGAAATCGCGGAACGGGTGGGCGTCTTCATGGACGAAGATGGATATCGAACCGTGCTTCGCGATGTCGTAAAATGGATGGAGTCCTTTCCTAAAACCGCGGCCGCCTATGATGCCGCCGCTGCAAAATCCACCAAGAAGCGCCCACCCTACGAACATGCCTTGGCGCGTGATTTAATTAGTGCGTGCACGGTCTTCCTGTTGTTGGAAATCCAAACTCGTATTCCCGCCTATGTGGTACGCTTTCAGTTGATGGGATGCAAATCCCCTGGATTTGATGGGTATCCGTTGGACATCGACGCCACCCAACAACAGGGAATTCAATATCTTGCCTGCGCGGTTTCCAGCATCACCAAGGCCGTGGAGCCCTGGAGTCTCGGATTTCAACGATTCGAAAAAGATGCGGACCGTCAAGGATACATTGTGGAATACATGCTTCGAATTCTCAAACACGTGGCCAGTCGGGATATCATTCAAGCCAAACTAGGAGAGAAGCGCCGATACCTACAGCATGTCATGGGGCAACCCACGGATGGCTCGGTATATCGTCCCCAAGATGTTCTTCCTGCTCGGTTTTTGCCCGAACCCTTGCAACTGACTGCGGAAGAAGCCGTGAACCATCGTGTGGAGCCCGATGCATTAAAAGGTGCACAGGCACAGACCGCGCGGGCACAATTATGGATTCGCCATGCCCATCACCAGGCACGCGCCACCGCACAGTTGATTCGCGGTTCTCCCTATGTGGAAACCACGTGTTGCATGACCTCCCTTCGAGAACCTGGCGCATTCTGGAAACAACAAGATGGCTTTCCCGAATTGCCCCTTCGTAGCCTGGTGCCTCGTTTTCCCGCCCCGTCGTTGCTGACCGAGTTTCATCCTCGTGAATCGGATACGGGCGTCGTTCAGCCGAATCAGGATTTGTATTATCGTCTGTTCTTGAAATACTGTTTTCAGGGAGAGCGCAAAGGATATCCTCATCAACCTGGACTGACCAACGTGTGCTTGTGGTGTGGATTCGAATTCCCTGTTCATCCTTCTCTGATGAATGCGGATACGGAAGGACGACAGGCCCTTCAGGGGGTGGATACCCAAACCGCCGAATTTACCGAGTTGTTGGACATCATTCATCGTGTGAATGCCGTTCCCACGCTTGCCCCTCCACCGCTCACAAACATGAAACAGGTCATGACGCAATTGTCTGAATTGCAACCTCCGCCCGTAGCGGACTGGAAACACATCATGGAAGAAACCCTTTCTCGAATGCTCACCATCCTCTATCCCAATGGAGTGCGAGAACGACCCACCGTGGACGAACATGAAGTCGCGATGGCGATGCAAGAACTCTCGGAAGTCAGTCGTCCTGCAAAAGAGATGGTGGTGTCTCGTCTCAAATCCAAATATGCACCCTTGTTGGAAAAGATAGCCAACTTGTCGTGGGTCGACTTTTTTCATGTTCTTCAATCCTACCTAATGGTTCCGTTTCAGCGCATTCTCTCCAAATTCAACGGGGATTCGCTCACGGTGTCCATCGAACTGGAAAAGGAGCTGTCTGCCAAACATGTTCATGAATATCTCGTGCCGATGTTGCGTCAAGAAGTGAAATTCATTCAGGCCAACAAGACATTAATTCAAGGAGACACGTTGGAGTTTGCCCGTTCCAAGCTACAAACCTATTTGAATCAGCTCACGGCCTGGTACCCCTTGATGCATGCCATTCGCCCCCACTTGGTTCCAGGAAAGGAATACCTATTACAATACATTCAGCAGGTCATCTTGTATGTTCCATTGGCTCGATTATTTAATGCGGCAGAAGACGAACAGGGAATGCACCCTCAAGGTCTTGATGCATTGGGCGACCCTTCCCTCCCGTTTCTGACCACCTTTACCGCGGCCCAGCTTCGAAAATACGAAGACGAGAGCTTATCGTACGACGATGCACAAATTAAATATTTAATTGCCGTTCGAAATGAAAAAGAGCGAGTCAACGTCATTCGTGAATTTGACCAGCTCGATACAGACGAACGAGAAGTGGAATTGATGAAAAAGAAATATGGAATGGGCAAATGGGCTGTGGGTGGTACCAAAAAGATTTACGCATACGATGCGGAATACTGGGAAGAAGAACGTCAAAAACGTATCCAAGCAGGTATTCTTGATTTTCCCGGTGAAGGACCCGAAGACCAACCCAGCGCAGAAGGATTCATGGACGGAGAGGAAGAGAGTGGATACGACCATGAGCAGATGGCCGAAGACGATGCCTAATTTCGTCGTTTATTCGAATTGTTTTTTCTATGATGGACAGTAAGGAATGTCTCTTCTCCTCTATGCAGGGTTGCTGTATTTACTGGGCATTTCCATTTTATTGATGAAGAAGCCCACGCTGATGTTTGATTCCAATGGAACATGGAAGGAGTTTGGCCTAGGACGTTCGAAAGAGCGTTATACCTGGATGCCATTTTGGCTGTTCTCGATACTGTGGGCCATCTTCTCGTATCTCATCGTATTGATGATTGCCACGCACATGGGTGGAATTCAGGCCAAAACCGAGCTCTCTGTGCCCAATGTCCCCCTTCAACCCAATGAAATATCTACCAAATCCTATCCGCCCATGACGCGAAAGAAGCTCAACCATGTGGAGGAAATCAAATCAGGCTATTTTGTTCGGGTCGATTCGGAAGAGGGGGGCATCCCCAAATACATCTATTTGGGAAAACAAATCCCGAATCTGGTGTATCACGATGGTCCAGAGGAGTAAAAGCGGTACTAGGCGCATACGACTAGGCGCATACGACGGCAGTGGACGTGCCTTGTACGATTCCAAACAATACCGCAAACCATAAATAAAATCCATAGGAGAGTCCTTTTATCATTTTTCCGATGGGAAATCCCGAGGAGGTGACATTCGTTTCGGCCTCTTCCAAGGTCATGCTGGCCGTGCAACATTTCTTGGGGGGAGACGAAAGGAAAAGGGGGGCAACGACGGATGCGATGGGTGTACGGCAAAGCGGTCGGCTCGCCAGAAACAGTGCCACCGCACCGAATCCTACGGAGGGAATTGTTCCTGACAGGGCGCGTCCTGCATCCACCGACTGGCACGTCATGTACTGTGCTATCATTAATGCACCAAATGAACTGATACCGACAATCAAAAGAAGAAGAAAATACACCATCATGATGGGAAGGCCGAGTGATTCTTGTTGAGAGAGCAATGCCATGGCCATCAGGCATACCAATCCACCGCTGACTGCGCCTGAGGCGACCGAATCCGTACTCAGCATGACTACTCTGTGATAGAAAAAGAGTAGACCAAATTACACAGGTAGAGTAGATGTCGATGGAGACTTCTTCCCTTCCTGCCGTGTCACGCGTAGACAGAAAAAAGAGTGCCTCGTTGGCTTCCTTTTATCGGGGTCGTTCCAAACCTGGAAAGCGGGCGCAGTATGATTATGACGAACAAGGAAACCTCCTGTTCAAAACCAAAGAGGGCGAAATCAAAGAAACACTTGCTCTTCCTGCCTATCGTCCTACCACGGAAGAGGAGCATCGCCAGATGGAAGAGGCCCGTATGGCGGCCATTCAACAGGCTACCGAGGCCTATCAGACCGCACGGCTGGCATTGCATCATGCGGCAGATGAATCTCCCGATGTCATCTTGTCATTGAATGCCGCCCTGATGGAGGCGGACATTCGTCTTCAACGCGCGCGATTCCCATTACAATGTGTTATCATGGAAAAGGGAATTGCCATTCGTGATTTGGATTTTACACAACCACGGGAAGAGCGAAAGATGCCCTATCCGGTTGCCATTCAACACCATCGACCGTATCCACTTCAGGATTATTATGTTCGTACCACCGCGGTTCCGAATGAGCCGATGGTCAGTATTCTTCAAGCCAAGAAAGGAATCACAAAGATGCCAGTTCGGGAAGAGACCCGAGCTCCTTTGATGGAATCCTCTGCCCCTTTGATGGAACCTGCCGCACCCTCTTTGATGGAATCCTCTGCCCCTTTGATGGAACCTGCCGCACCCTCTTTGATGGAATCCTCTGCCCCTTCGATGGAACCTGCCCCTCTTATCGAATCCGCACCCGCGGTAGAACCCCTCTTGGAGCCCCTCCCCCGTATCGAAGAGCCTGCCGCACTCCGCGAGGCACCGACCCGCCGTCGACCGCGGATGGCCTCTTCCTAACTTATTTGCTTAACGGAAAGTCTTTCAGTTTGGATTCATTTTTGTCACAGTCCACTTGCTTGGGATGATATCGATAACAGGTACCATTCTTGTCTCGATAAATCGTTTGGTCTGCGGTATCGGGGTGGGGATATCGACGAATGACCGTCTTCTCTTGGTCCATGCACAAGACACCAATGATTCCTAAGACCAACCCAATGCAAAAGGGAAGGACACGAATATGGTGTAACATCTTGATGGGTACAAAGAAAATATATGTGGAGCTGTCAGAAGCCATGAATCTTACCGCATTATTACGAGATGACAAGTTTAATCAGTTTTTCAGCCTTTTATTGGGCCTCGGTATCATTTGCATGCTTCGACCCATCTGCAAAGGGGAAGAATGCATCGTAAAAAAGGCACCTGAAGAGAAAGACTTTGACAAGTATGTCTATCGATTGGGAGAAACCTGCTATGAATTTACCTCGCAAGTCATGAAATGCCCCGCCTCAGGTGCGATTGAAGCCTTTTCCAGCCGCGCTCCCGCCTCGCGTGCCACCGTGATTGCATCGCGTCATGCGTAACGCGCGATTCATTTCTGCGAAACGATTTCTATCATTTTCATAAGACATGGCCAGCGCAGGGACGCTACTTAGTGATCTCGATAGTAAATCTCCGGTCACCCAACATTCCGATGATGACCTGGTCAATCGAATTCTTGCCGATATGAACATGCCCAGTTCATCGAATCCCGTGATGTCGGCGCCTCCGCCGCCTTCCGGTCAGGGGGCTCGTGTGATTTCCGCTCCGAATCCCAATAGCACCTATTCGATGGCCAGTGACCCCGCCGCGGCAACCGCCCATCTGATTGGAAAGGATTATCCTTCGACCGCGGATTTTGCCAACCTGATGCATGCCCCCAGCTACACGCATGGAAATGCCTATGCACCCTATGCTACCATGAGTCCCCCTCCTCCCACATTGATGGAAATGACCCGTGGAAATGTGTATTCCGAGCTCTTTTCTCAACTCAAACAACCGATTTTGGTCGCCATCATCGTCTTTTTGGTCAGCCTCCCTTTTTTGAATGTATTAATTGGTCATTATCTTCCGTCATTGATTCAAATGAATGGAGATGTGACTACGGTAGGTCTGGCCTTGAAATCCGCCATGGGTGGAGCCTTGTTTTGGATTCTTCAAAAGGTGGTGGCGCCCCTTCTGGCATAATAAAAAGTTTCCTGTGACGCATGTAGAGAACATGCAGTTTAATCAAACCACCCATCATTTGTCCCTAGGAATTTTGGTGCTTACCATCCTCTATACCTTGGTATATGGCGGATTAACCGGCCTGTTATTGTGCTCGGCCGTCGCACTGTTGATTGCGGCCTTTGTCGAAACCTTTGAATTGATTGCGGCCGGCACGGTATTGTTTGTATTGTTCTACGTCTTCTTTTTGAAGCGCCACTTGAAGCGATATGAACCCTTTACCACGCAAAGCGATGAAATCATGGGACGAATTGCGAGCATGAGCGCCCCCAAGGCCTCCAAGGCCCCCAAGGAGCCATCAGGCGTGTATGATTCCGCCATCGAGGGATTCCAGGACCTGCAACCGGATGTCCCGAAAGACGGCGCGGCATCGGAGAGCTCCGCGGCGGGCACGCAGGAGGTGTCCAACCAAGTGGATGAGTCGCACGTAGAAGCTGTATCACAGGGAGTCGGACAGGCCTCCAAGGACATCGAAGCGGAAGAAACACAGTCTGCCACAGGCGCCCTGTTTAAGAAAGGACAGATGCCATCCGAGGACCGCGACGGGCCCAAGTTGGATGCTGGCAAAACCATCATGAAGGCGATGAAATCCTTTGACCCGGATACCATCAAGAGCATGACCTCGGATACCCAACAATTGGTGAAAACACAAGAGAACTTGATGGACATGCTTACCCAGATGCGCCCCGTTCTTTCGGAGGGTCATCAGCTCCTTCAGACCTTTCAAGGCATGTTTGGAGGAGGCAAATTTACCTTATAAATCATTTGACACCATTTTACATAAAAATGAAATCAAAGGATAGAAGATGGCGACGTGTCCTCCTGGTGTATTTTGCCTATCCGAGGGCATTTTACTGGTCTTGTTCATGGGATTGTTGCTCTTATTTATTGTTCTGTATTTGATGAAATTTCAAGAGAAACCGATGACGATGATGATTCGCGCTCCCCCTTCCATTCAGATGATACAACAAGGCGGAGATTCACGATACGAGCGCGCGCCTCAACCGCTTCAGTCGGCATGGCCGCGTCCAGAGGCCCCTCGTGGTGGAGTTCCCTCTCTTCCCATCAACATTCCGACACAGGGATGGCCTGATTCGTTTCAATCCGTGGGAGTGGTACAAGCAGGAGACCAGGTGTTGCCCTTGTATGGCCGTCGAACCGCAGGAAGCCGAGACCGATGGAATTATTATACACGAACGGACACCTACAATCCGGTACCCGTTCCCGTCCATTTTCAGAAACGAGATTGCATGTCGGATGTGGGATGTCAAGAAGTCATGTCAGGCGAATCCGTGCAATTAAAGGTACTGGGAAAAGAAGGAACCACCCATATTTATCCGATGGAAGGGCCCACCTATCTCCCCTAAGAATCTTCCCAGGAAGAGATAGAAATGAAGTGGTTATTGATATCATCGGTGTTGCTGTTGATACTGGTCTTCCTTATTTATCATACCTATGACTCCATGAATGCCCTGCCGAGTCTGGAAATCAGCCCGAAGGAGGCTCGCCAGCAACGCTTTGGACAAATCGTGGATGTTCGTTCTCCGAAAGAGCGAGAAACCTTGGGATACTACCCTCATTCCATTCCCTTGTCCTTCGAACACGTGGAGGAGATTCCCGTCCCACGAACCACATCGATTCTGGTCTATGCCAACGGAGATGAACGTGCCAAGAAGGCCGCCCTTGCCCTCTATGACCTGGGATATCATCGTGTACGATATTTGTCGACAACGTATTTGTCTTTGATGCCAGGAAGTTCGTAATTTATGCGATTGGATTTTCTCGAGAACGTCCAGATGTCGTGCCCTACGGATGTGAATACGGGCCTTCTTTCTCTATCGGGAACCATCCCTGCGACCCAGCTTGCGTCCCGTGCAGGAGGGCAACACGATGGGATTCGCATGGACACGTATCCTCTTCGAATTTCCTTTGCACCTGCATCCACCCCATCCTTGCAACAAGGGCCATCAGGACGAAACAACAGTATCTACATGGATAATCTATCCAGCAATACCTGCCGATATCAATCCAATGCATTTACCTTAGTGGACATTCAACTCTCCAAATCGATGCATACGGGATACCTGCTTCCTACGGAAACCGATACGCCGATGGCCGAATTAATATTTTCGTACTCTTCGAATTCATCCCAATCCAAATTATCAGGAATCTTGTTGTGCCTTCCGATATATGAGGGAGAACCGGACCACTCTTCCTTTTTGACCCAATTGGTGCGTTCGTCTATGTCGCCCGTGTCAGCAGAAGAAATCTTTTTTTCCAGCGAAGAAGACACCTCCCAAGTTTCGCTGGCCTACAAAACTTGTTTTGAAATGTTCGATGCCGAACAAATCATGAGTCATGGAAGCCTGTATGTCGTTGTCTTTCCTCATGGGATTCATTTGTCACAGGCCGACTTTCTTTCCTTACAATCACAATCTGTAGGAAACCAGTCCTTGCCTTCTTATTATTTACCTCCGGCCTTACGCAATGGAGAACCCACCGTTACCTCCTATACATGGGATGAAGACGGAAACAAAACGGCAACCGGAACGTCCACGCAGGGACTGTTGTATACCACCACGCTCTCCACCTGCACGGAAGAATTCACGCATCGATTCGAGTATTTTGTACAGCCACCAAAACGTACCACCCAAACCGCATCGAACAAGACGTCCACACAGGATACCTGCTATACCACATCTCAGTACAAATGTGTGCCCTTTCATCAATTAACCGATTTGTCAGGCAATTATGTCATCGTAGGAAATCAGAATACGAGCTTGCAATCCATTTTGGATGCACAGGCCATGCCGACGTCTTCGGACGAGGAAAGCGCTTCCAGTGACATTGATTGGGAGGATGTGGGAATTACGGTAGGAAGTGTCGTGGGTCTGGTTGCACTGGTCTTTCTGATTGGAAAGGCTCTTCCCAAATTCTCCGATGATTAGATAGGGTCATGATACTAGAATTCCTGGTATTATGCGTATGCATCGCATTGATGCTATTGTATCTCTGGTTTCAACGTACCGAACCATTTGAAGAACAAATTCATCTCGTATCGTGTCCCACGGGATATCAATCCGTGCATCAGGCCGATGGAAATACGATATGCTGCAATGGAGAAATCGTGTCCAATCGTTGCATCGGCGGAACCCCCTGCACCCTGAATGGAAAGGAGACAGCCGACTACCCGCTTTGCGTGGCGCAGATTCAGACCCACTATCAAGAACAAGGAGCGCAATGCCCTTCCTCCCTTCCTACGTATTTTGAAGACCAGGGGAAAAAGAGAAAAGGATGTACGAAAGGAGGACTCAATGCCACCCTGACGGGCCCAAAGACGCCCGCCCAGCCGGTCTGCACCATCTATGCGAGTGAGGCGGAGAATCAACACCAGCTGGACAGCTGTTCGAATCAACGGGAGATGGAAGACTTCCCCTGTTTTGGACAGAATTGTACAAAACAGTTGACGCAGCCGCAACCGGATACCCCTGTATTGATTGCCGTTTCCTTTACGGATTCATCGGGTATGCATCGAGTGGCGCATACACGCGCATCGATGGAGCGTTCCTTGGATGCCATGCAGCCGAATTGGAGAAGCTCAGGAATGGACTTGTCCAAGAACATTGGTGTGGCCGAGGTGGCGCGTGCCGTCTACGTGGACAAAACCATGGACCTTCACGACGCTCAGATGTGAGCGGGGAGATGTCCGAATCCCAACGATTCATACCATTGATGGGCGCGAGAGGCGGACCCCTCCGCATAAATGGTGGATAGAATTGATTTTTGATTGATGGAGGCATCCACCGGTTCAAAGGTCATATGTTGCTCTTCATGGGGCAAAAAATCATGTTCTTCATGGGAAGGTGTATCGAAGGGCGCGACGGGAACGGTAGAGGGAGGCTGGGTGGCTTCGGCCACGGTGGCATGAGAAGGAACCTCCATCAAATCGAGCGCCTTCAAGGCTCCTTCTACTTTTCGGCGATTTCGTTCCAAAAAGAGGGCCGCAATGGCAACAAACGCAATCAATCCCACCGTAGGTCCTTTGTGTATCATGAAGAGTAGGAATACCATCAGGGCCACACGTACTGCCAGGGCATCGAGAGAAAGCAGGAGGTCAGTGGGCAAAAAAGGTGTCGCAAGGAGAATCGCAACAAGAACCGCAAAATAGATGAATTCAGATGGATTCATTTCTCTGTATAGTGCGAATAAATTGAACACATAAAATTGAGAGAGAACATAGCCAAACAAAGAACATCACCTCCCCCATGAGTGCCGTTCATGAACTTCAACGTGTTCTTACTTCAAAAGGATATGCGATTACCAAATCATCCTTGGATTCGCTCACCACCAATCAACTTCGTTCCCAGCTAACCATGACTCCCAAAGTACAGGATACCTTTCAGCACTGTGTTCCGTCGTTCCCTATTTATTATGAATCGGCCACACGGTATTATGTCCCACGTCATTGGGGCATTGCCCAGTTTGGGCAACCGGAAGCCGATATGGTATCGGATGGACTTCCCCTTCCTGATTCCATTCAGTTTCGAACGACCTTTCCCCCTCATGACTTTCAAATCGACATCATGAAACAATTTATCGAGCGAGGGGCCAATGGATTAATCTGTGTTCCATGCGGATATGGGAAAACCTTTATGGCGCTGCATTTGGCCGTGCAACTTCGCCGCCGATTCTTGATTGTCGTAGACAAGGAATTCTTAATGAATCAGTGGAAAGCGGAAATTGCCAACTTTATCGACGGAGCCCGCGTGGGCATCTTGCAAGCCAACAAGGTTCAGATGGACCCCGAGAAATACGATGTCACCCTGTGCATGATTCAGACCCTGTGTCGCCGTGAATTTCCGAATGGATTTTTCGACCAATATGGAATGACCATCTTTGATGAATGCCACCATCTGGGTGCATCGTACTTTTGTCATGCGTTGAGAAAGGTGCAAACCAAATACATGTTGGGACTGTCTGCCACGCCCGACCGTGAAGATGGATTGACGCGCGTCTTTGAGGCCTTTTTGGGCCCACCGGTTTATAAAAATACACTGCGTTCACCGGATAAAGAGGCCGTGGTGAAGGCAGTATGGTTTCATTCTGCGGACCCCCAATACGAAGAGCTTCCGATGAATGCACGGGGCGAGGTGGTCACCGCGCAATTGATGAATCAGGTGGCCGAGTATGAACCTCGAAATCGTCGCATTCTGACACTCTTAACCGAATATGCCGCCGACCCTCATCGCTACATCTTGGTATTGAGTGACCGAATCTCCCAGTTGGAATGGTTCGAAACCGCATTACAGGCCACTCGTTTCACGCATGGGTATTATATTGGAGGAATGAAACAAAGTGTGCTGGACAAGAATGCAGAATCCTGTCAAATTCTATTGGCAACCTATCAAATGGCGAGTGAAGGATTTAGCATCAAACGCCTGAACACGGTATTCTTGATGACCCCTCGTAAAAATGTAGAACAATCCAGTGGACGCATTTTCCGTCAGCGGGTGGACGAACGCGCCGTGGCACCCCATATCATTGACATCATTGATTCCCATGCCATGCTGGTTCGCCGATGGTATGTTCGACAACGATTTTATAAAAAATGTGAATATTCCATTCAACACGTGGACCGTCATCGTGCCACAAACGAAGAGGAAAAAGAGGAAGCCTTTATGATACGATTGGAAGATAAGGTTTAAACATTCTATCGTATCAGTAGTCAATCCGAATGAGCTCTCCACCGGTTCATTCGTTGCATCGACTCTATCAAACCTTTTCCATGACTCGACAAAAAGACAAAATTGATACCATCCTGGAACCCTTGCAGGCCATGATTCAACTGTCTCTCTTGAGCATCTGCCCGATTGGAACCAAACTTCAAATTCAAGAAAATATTTTATTTATTCAGCCGCCTACCTTATTGCAACCCCTGACACGCTGGTATCATTCAGACCGAAAAGACGACCTCTATTTTTTGTATTCGGTCATTAAACGATTTATCAAATGGTATCGCCCCTCGGATTCCAAACATCCCATTTCGATGGAACTGTATCAATTGATTACCACCATGGCGATGGAGGGCCTTACTAAGTTATTTAAAACGTACAGTTCCACGGACGCCAATACTGTTATTCATGTGATTCAGATGTACAAAAACCTTCTCGAATATCACAATGACAAGATTCTGTTGGACGAATACATCATTGATGTGGACAAACATAAAATCAACATGGATGAAGTATTTGAAAAGATTATGAGTGTATACGATGCAAACATCCTATCGGTCATGTATCACACGCTTTTTTTGATTCAACAAGAAAAGAATGAGCATCATCAATTTCGGCACATGGAAGGATTCAATCAGATTCTTCATAGTTATCATGAACGAATCAAAGAATGGATTAAACTCAATCTCCTTTTATAATTTGCGTTGTTTGCGTTGCGATTTGCGTTGCTTGCGTTGCTTGCGTTGCGTGCGTTGCTTGCGTTGCGTGCGACGTGTTCTTCGGCCTCCATATTTGACCGGCAGCATGGCCGAGGAGCCATCAAACTCCCCGCGTCCTGTCATCTCCGTCTGGGTCATCTCGGAATAGGGCGCCAATGAGTCCATCTTCATGCCTCCGCGTGTACGACGTCCTCCCGTGGTGAGGCATGCGGGATTCATGGCACGTGCCTCATAGGGCAGATTGAGCATCAGTCCACCGACCGCCGAGGTACCGCCATAGGTCTCAAATTCATGTCCATATCCCGCGGTGGGAGCACGGTAGGCCATCGAATCCGCATCGCCCACATGAACGGATGCCATGCCGCCATGCATGTTCATGGGATTGTCGTATCCACGCTCACAGGCAATCGACGTGGCCGCCGCCGGACCCGATGCGCCGATGTCTCGTCCGTCGTTCATCAGGAATCCTGGAGTGACTTCATAGCGCCCGCCCCGCGTGCGTTGCTTGCGTTGCTTGCGTTGCTTGCGTTGCTTGCGTGAGCGTCTTCCGCCTGTGGCCGCATGCATCGGCACACCTGGCGCTCCCACGGAACCACCCGCACCCGATGGGTCAGGCATAAAAGAGGACAACGGAATGGGTGCCACACCCAACGCCGCGCCGCCTTGCATACCGGGCAGGCCCGTGGACGCCACGTTCTCGAGGGTGCCAGGACGTTGAAACGATGCATCCATACAGTCTTTTCCTGGGCCATCATATTGTTGATATACTGCATTTCCTACCGAAACCGGGTTTGAAAGGGCAACCGAATAACCGCCACCCCGTTTGCGGGCTTGTTTACATGATGCACGAGCCATTCTATTCTAGATGATGGAAAAAGGATGCCAATGTAATGGGACTTTCAGATGGCAAGATACGTAGAATCTGATATTTTTGAAAGGTTTCATTCCATCCCACCTCTACAGGAAGGCCCTCGGTTGTCTCGGCTTGTCGTTTTCGTATCTCCAGTGACAATTGCAAGGTAGGAATGGACGCAAATCCAAGGGACCGCCCTTCGTGAGAAAGCAATAGATAGGTATCAGGAAGCGAGGTCTTGGTATAGGGGACGCACCGTGCACACAACGTCGAGACCACTTCTTTGCTTCGTTTGAGAACAGGAGGAATGAATTCAGGCGCACGATGAGTGGGTGCCGTCACCACATCTTTCCAGTACCATCGAGGTTGACGCGCATGGTCCGGTTGAAAAATCCAATAAATGGCAGAATTATAATGTTGCGGCCATTCATGAAGTGAAATTGGTTTTACAATTTGCGGTTGAAAGGCCAGCAACGGCTGATCGGGCGGAAGACGATTCCAGAGTGCACGAAGTGCTTCCCATCGCTGCGAAAACACCTGGGTAGACCAGAGGTCTTTTCCCTCATCAATCAAGATGTCCTCGATTTGAAGAACGGATTCGCCCGCCAAGATGTTGGCCAGGCAGACCGTGGGCCCAACCTGACAAAAGGTAGGAGGAAGAAGCCAACGAAAGGTCATTCCCTCTTGGCGTTCTGGATACCAAATGCACGGCGCAAATCCTTCCATAAAAATAAGATATCCCACGGGTCGCTTGTCAAACTTCGGCCACATCCAAATCGCACCCGAACGAAAAGTCGGCTCCGCCCGTGAATAGGGCATATGGATTTCCACGCGATGATGTAAAAATGGATACGTTTGAAACAGGGATTCCATGGCCAAGATATGGTCATTATCTAGGCGACGGAATCGTGGAATCTTCGGCTTTTCCGAATGAATTTCAGTACTGTGAATGGAGCGATTCATCTCTTTCTATGGTATCGGATGTGAACTGGCTTTAGATTCCATGATTAAAAGGCGGAAAAGCTGCGGTCATCGAACGTATCATTTGCGAAAATGCCTGGCATAAATTCACCACCTCCTGATATCGTTTCTGTCTGAAACTTCTGAGAACCATCAAAGGGAACATGAGTGCGGTGGCTGGCGATACCGGATTCCACTGCCAAGGAAGTTTGGTCTTGATGGGGTGCGGGCCGGAAGGAACGCTCAGGATGACGTAGGGTTTCAGGGATGTCGGATGTTTCTTGATGTTCTTGATAGGGGTCGGTAGCCTGGGGCTCGGGATGAACCACCACGTCTTCTTCAGAAGCCACGGAAGGAGCCTGAGGGCCGGAAGGCATCGTAGTCTGTGCAGGATACAGAGGGGCTTGACGAAGTTCAATCGAAGAGGGAGCGGGCGTGGAGACAACGGGCAAAAACGATTCCGAGGGGGCATCCTCCATCGGCTCAAAAATCATATCGCGCACCCATACATAAATCAGAAAACCAACGAGAAGGATGGCCGCCAAGTAGAAGTAGGAGTTCATGTCACTCTTTTTGGTCTTGTGAAAATGGGAGGCGCGATTCTCCATCGCGTTCATAAAATTGATGGGCGCACACAGGCAGAACCAGGCCAGACCCACCACACACCATGACTTCTCTTTCCACGGTGGTATTTACCACAAAAGGGGAAGTAAAAAAAGCAAATGTATCGTTATCTGCCGATGGAACGTGCACCCTCGAAAATCTTCAACGCTATTTTAAAAAGAAAGAAGAACCGGAAATGATAGGATATTACGAACACAATCACAACATTCTCTTCCTGTTTGGATACAAAAAGGGAAAGAAAGGAACCGAAAATCGAACCGAACTCCCTGAGCCCCATTCGGAATGGAGCCTCTTTGGCGACATCCTCTTGATTGCCTCGTTGAATCATACCTGGGAACATCCCATTCCCTTCACGGTAGACCAATGGAATTCCTTTTATCAAGGAGACGAAGAGGACGAAGAGGAAGACGAAGAAGAGGAAGAGGAACTTCCGTCCGAAGACGATACCTCCGTAAAGGATGCATTTGAAGAGAGTGATTCGGACATCATGGAGCCCGATGGAGACAAAGAAGAAGAACCTGAGGATGAACCCCCTGCGCCGATGGTCAAGCGCAAACGTGCACCCTTGATACCGAAAGTGGATTATCATTCCATGAAAGAGGAGATTTCCATCGATTCTACCCCTGAATCCCAGCCGCTTCGTATGAAATGCATCGCGGGATTATCCTTTCTGAAGGACGACTTTGGACCCGATGCCATGCGCGCGTTGGAGCGAGGCATGTTTGAAGCCACGTTTCAATCTTCGCAGAAACAATACATTGCGCGAAATTGGAATGTACCCGCCTTTTGCGAGGTGTATCGTCAAATTGTTCGTTCGGTAATGAGCAATCTTCATCCCTTGAGCCCCGTCAACAATCGCCGTCTGATGTCGCGTGTCAAAGAGGGAGAATTAAGCTTATATGAAGTACCCTTTCTGTCCTCGTATGAAATGTTTCCCGAGAAATGGTTCGCGCTAAAAGATAAACTCTTGCAGCGCGAACAAAAGATTTTAGAAGGAAACAAGAGTCGCGCGACGGACCAGTTCAAATGCCGTCGTTGTCAGAAGCGGGAATGCACGTATTATGAATTGCAAACTCGTTCGGCGGATGAACCCATGACCATCTTTATCACCTGTCTCAATTGTGGCAAAGAATGGCGTCAGGGTGGTTAAGGATAATGCCCGCCGTCCCGCTTGGATATCTTTTTTGATGGTTCCTCCTTCTCCAGAATGGTATCAAAAAAATCACGCTCCATGGTGTCTTCGATGCCGTCAAAAAACGCATCGGTATCGGTTTTCCGATAGGGCGCGCAAGGGCCCGAGGAAAATAAGGGTGGAAGCGAGTGCGTGGTATGGGCATAAGTACGCCATTGGGATTGATACCATTCTCCCAAATAGAGCCCATATCCAGGCAGTCGAAGCTCGATATAGGGTTCTTGAAAGGAGGGAAGAAACCGATGAACATAGGTACGAAACAGACGTGGCTCCACGATTCCATATCCCGCTTCCACCATGCATTGATAAAAAAGATGGTGTTGATTCGGAAATCGCCATTGAACCGTTGGAAAGCGTCGATACAGGTCGGGTACACCTGGGTCGCCCGACAGATAATGAATGTGCTGCAGATGGGGAAAGACAGAGGGAGAAAGAAGAGAGGGAATCGTGTGAGGAGAACAATGAATCAAGGTCACAGTGGTGGCATGGGGAAACCGAAGCGGCGGAGGCACCGTGCGCACCCCATACAAACACAAATTGGAAGAGCGATGAAGATACTGTGCAAAGGTTGTGGGAAGCATAACGAATGGGCAGAGGAGGGGGGAGGGGAGAAAAATAGGTACCCATAGAAACCACAGCGGCTTTAGATGGGAAGAATCAAAAGGGCCACTCCCAGTTGCCGCAGAATCATGGTTTGCTGGGCAGGAGTCGGCAACGACAAATGGGATTCAATTTCTTTAAAGGTGTGTTTGGGAAAGGAGCAGAATTGGTCCGCCCGTTCTTGTGTCAGTCCGAGGGCCATGCGACGTTTGATGAGGGTTTGAATGCATTCGGGTTGAATTCGACGCTTGGGGGAGGTTTCCTGTTCCTGAATCCATCGAGCGCGTTCCTCCGTTTCTTTACCCCCTGCTCGACGTCGTATCACCACCGTAGTCCAATCATGAGAATCCAGCGACATCTTTCTGCGTAGAACGTGGGGGGGGAAGGCACACAGGGGATTCAATTTTTATGGATGGAGTAAGTAAGGATGCGGACGTCCGTCGAATTAAAAAATATCCCCATATCCTTTTCCATTCTTCATGAACAAGAATATCGGAATTGGTCCACGTTGTTAAAACCCACCCTTCATCGACGAAGGTCCTGCAGCGATCGACAGCGCGAGAGTGCGCCCCCCTCCACTCGCCCGAAAACGTTTATAACAACAACAGGTCAGATAATCGCCAGTATTCAAAGGTCCCGTTCGGAAGTGGCCGTTTAATGATAAAGGGGAGACGTTTTTGTTCTAATTCGATGCGTGCAATCTCCTTGACATCGGTCACATGAGATGGAACGGAAATAAAGGGGACCGCACCCTTGCTAATTTGATTGGCGCGCAACCCGATGATTTTGGTCCGCTCATAGTTGGTCAGAAAAGGATACGTACGGTGATGGACATCGATGCCCGACCCATCCGCGGGAAGAACCGCAAGAGGAATTTTTGGAATGACTTGTTCGACATAATCCAGCAGACATTCAGGGTGTTGTTGATACAATCGTTTCAGTTCCGGTGCGACCTCCGATGCCCCGTCCTCAGGCAGCTCCGAATCCAGAAAGAGCTCTTCCTCTCCCGCCTCTTCATATTCAATGTCCTCGTCGATGTCTGCCATGGCTATCTGTCTCTATTGAAAAGAATGGATTCAATTTTATGCACTCATCTCGAGCATAAAGATGAATCATCGAAGGAATTCTAGATATGACAGAAGAAATACCGGAACGAAAGGCCTATGAAACCTTTGATGAAATGGGCCTCGAGGATGCCTTAACTCGTGGAATTTATACGTATGGATTTGAACAACCCTCTAAAATTCAACAATGTGCCATTGTGCCCATGAGTCAACACAAAGACATTCTAGCACAATCTCAATCTGGAACGGGAAAAACAGGTGCCTTTACGATTGGTGCCTTATCCGCCATGGACCCTTCCCTAAAAGTACCCCAGGTCCTGGTCATGTGTCCGACACGCGAGCTTTCTCAACAAACCGAAAAAGTAGCCCGCGCGATTGGCTCCTACATGGGATTAAAAGTCTTATCCGCCACGGGTGGCAATCCCATTCGAAACGACGTGATGGCATTGAAATCGGGTGCTCAATTTATTGTGGGAACACCTGGTCGTATTTTTGACTTGATTTGCCGCGGAGAGTTGTCCACCGAACACATGCGTTATGTCATTTTAGATGAAGCCGACCAGATGTTAGAAGATTTGTTTGCCGACCAAATTCGTGCCATTTTAAACAGTAAATTTCCCAGTACCACTTCACTGGCTCTATTTAGTGCAACCATGCCGAAGAATGTATTGGAAATTGCGGAGAATTATTTGAATCAGCCCGTTCGAATTCTATTGCCTCCCGATGAAGTGACCCTGGAAGGCATCAAACAGTATTATGTAAACTTGGAGCGAGAGGATTGGAAACTGCCGGTTCTCTTGGACTTATATCAACAAATTACGGTGAATCAAGCCCTCATTTATGTTAACAAACGTCAAAAAGCAGAATGGTTGGCCAAGCAACTTTCTACCCATGGATTTACCTTGGAGTTCATTCATGGAGAGATGGAAGTGGTGGAGCGAAAAAAGCGAATGGAGGATTTTCGTTCGGGTCTGACCCGTGTTCTGATTAGTACGGATTTGTTGGCTCGTGGCATTGATGTGCAACAAGTCTCCCTGGTCATTAATTATGAAATGCCCATTCAACGTGAAAATTACGTGCATCGAATTGGTCGTTCGGGTCGATATGGTAAAAAGGGAAGCGCCATCAATTTAGTATGCGCGGAGGAAATGGGAGCATTAAAAGAGATTGAAACTCATTATTCGACCGTCATTCACGAGTTACCAGAAGATTTGAGCGAGTTAAGTGTATAACCCCCCTCATATTTACGGTTCACGAATGTCATGACGACAGGTTGGACAGGTTACGTGTTGCTGGAACCACGTGTCAATGCATTCCTTATGGAATCGATGAATGCAATGACGCAAGACACGCACGGTTTGTCCATTTTCCATCATCTCCTGACAAATCGCACAGGCCTCGAAGGGAGCAGGATTCAGCGTCGTCAATACCGAAGCGGCCTCTCGTTGTGCCTCGGTCGGTCGAACCACCACAGGGTCCCAGACGGAGGCCGATGGAGGCCCAATCAGTTCTTGAAGAAAGCGCTGCAGGACGTGTTCGGCAGGATTCTCTATCGGCTCCAGTGGGGGCATTCGAAGAAGGGAAGGGCGTTCGGGAACATCTTCTAGAATTCGATAGACTCCATTGGAAATTCGAATGGCAGGAAGCTCGGCTACTTTTTCATCATCGATGGATACCCGAGGGGCACGCAACGGGCTGGTATCACGTATGCGATAGGAAGATAGAGCATGTTGATACGGATTTTGATTTGCAATTTCAATGATATAATTCAGGATGTCCGCTACCGTCCGAAATCGTTGGGGACGATACAACAAATCCGGGAAATGCTCGTGGAGGTCATTCAGAAAGCCAATCGAATAAGGGCGACTCATTCTATTTGATAACTTAAGAATCGTTTACATTCCATTTGATAAGAATGGCACAGTCCGTGCCGAACCCCTCTCTCAAAGGCGTCGTAGGAATTCAAAATATGGGAAATACATGTTATGCCAATTCAACCATTCAGCTGTTGCGTGCATCCTCCGAATGGGACATTTACTGTTTAACCGAACCGTTTACCGAACAATTAAAATACGTACCCGATACAAATCCCCACAAACGTGTGTTATTGGCCTATCAAGAAATTTTAAAGTCATTATGGTCGGCCTATCGTCCCGCCTATGTGCGCCCGCTGGGGTTCATTTCCGAAGTGGCCAAAGCGGTCCAGCATACCGTATATGAATCCTTTGGTATGCCGGTTCCGAACGATAGCCACGAATATCTTGTTTATTTATTGGACCATTTTCATGAAGCATTAAAAACCACCCGCGTAGAGGTCGACCTGCCTCTTTGCGCGGACCCCGTGGAATCCATGCGAATTCGTGCACAAAATGGATGGAATCAATATCATGCACGCAATCAAAGTAAGGTGGTCGATTTATTTTTTGGAATGACACGAAAAACCACCCAGTGCACGGCCTGTGAACAGAAATCCTATCGATGGGAAGTCTTCAATTCGCTCAAGGTGCCCTGTGAGGGAGCCACGTGGGAGGACTGGATAGAGAAGGAGCTATGTGAAGTCTCGGAAGTGGAAGGATATGCCTGTGATGCGTGCCATGGACGTCATCGAGCCACCCTGCAAACCCATTTATGGCGTCTTCCTTCCAACCTCTTTCTCACCCTTCGTCGATTTCATTATGATGGGCGCAAAAATATGACGCCGTGCCCCTATCATGGAACTCCCTTCTCGTTTCAGAAATGGTTTGCCCCTGAAGTGCCCGAGGCGGAGACCCACGGAATCTATGAATTGCGGGGCATCTCGGACCATCATGGCTCCCATTTGGGAGGGCATTATACAGCTCAATTTAAGCATCCCATTTCTCAGCAATGGTGGTGGATGGACGATGAAAAAGCGCACCCCATGGAGACCCCGCAATGTTCCGCTTCCAATTACATCTTCTTTTTCAAAAAAATGAGCACGGAACAGTCCATCTAAATGGAGGCGGATGCTATCATCCAGTTATGATACAAGAGGCGATTGCCTATTCGGCTACCAGTATTTCTATTTCAGGAAGATTCATTTTTATGTATTTATTATACAAAAATCAATCTAGTAATCCATATTCATTGATATTTTCGATGATGAACATGATGTCTTCTGTATTATGGATAATCTATAGTCGAATGATACTTGATACGCCACTCCTGATTCGAGGTTCATCCGATTTGGTACTGTTTTCTCTTTCGAGCGCCTACATTCTATCTAATCGCTGCTCCATACCGGCCGTTCATCCTGTGGAACATCGACCATCCTAATACTGGCTCGCCGCGGTATCCGCCAGGTTTTGAATGCGATGGTTCCGAGCGGACTCAAATCCCTCTACGTCTCGGTGCAAGAACGTGGTTTGAACGCGACCCATCGTACCCGACTCGCCACATACACGATAATGAATGTGCGATTCAATTTTTCCTTTAAATGGGACTTCGTAGGGCTGGGGTTGACCGCGAATCTTGAGCACCGCCACTCCCTCTGCATTGGCCGTCGTCACGCCAGCATGTTCATAGGTGCCATACGCCTCTTTCCATGTCTTAACCGATTTTAATCCGTCCATGGAGGGTTCCGCCGCCCAGTACAGGACCTTGGCGCGGGGCGTGACCTGAATCGAAATGGATTCCGTGGCGCCCGGGGGTTCACGGTCGACCAGCACGGAACAAGGAAGAATCGTGGGTCCCAAGAACGGCAAATAGGTATCACGGTCCATGAACACGGCCAGTGCGGCAATTCCTACAAGGATATGAAACAGGATGAGTCCCATTGCGCCCACCACTTGTTCGATGGGGTTAACCTGAAAGAGTCCCATCACCAAACCGTTGAGTGCCGCCACAAGAAGAAGACCCATGGCCATCAGAAAGGCCAACCGCTTTTGATACAATGCATCTCCGAGAATCATCTATTGATAAATCATAAATTCATTGCTATACAATAGTAATTCCACTCATGGACCCTCTGGTGAGATGGTATTCGAACCCGATACAGCCTCCCCTTCGTACCACGGAGGAGAATCCCATCGGTACGTGGGTGGAGGAGATGATTCGAGTGCACGCCCTCCCACAGGATGGCCCGTTGCCGGCTGTAACGCGAACCCTGCATCATGTCGGTCTTGGCCCATGGGATGGGTCGCGATGCATGCAAACCCTGGGCACGTATTCGGATTGCCTCATTCATTCCTTTTTGTATTTGCTATCGGAACCCTATCGACGATGCCGACCCGAAGACAAATCCTTTTTGGGGTACATTCTGCGGAGAAAGAGATTGGCCTCCCAACCCGAGTATTCGCCGGCCCACCAGGCCCTGCTGGCTTCGGAAGAGTTTTTGGACGACGAGGTGGCTCATTCCATCGGGCGAACCGCAAAGGTATCGGTCATTTTCGTGATTCAACAACCGAAGGATACGTATCTCTGGATGAAATCCAATTCTGTAAATCGATTCATTGTCATCGAAGGAAACCAATATCATTTTCAAGCCGTGGTAGATAAAGAGGGAAATGCGGTGCTTTCCTCTACCGACATGGAGAAGACCGTTCGTATGGTGCAACAACGACTGCAACCGGACGTACCGACGCAAGCCGTTCTACTGGCGAAAATCCGAGCACGATATTTCAATGATTGGATGGCGCAACGCGCCTTCCTCTTTCGAGAACAATTGCAAGAAACGGTCGTTCATGACATTCATGAAGTTCTTCAGGAGTATGGAGCCCCTCGTTCGATGGCGCTGGAGCTGGAAGACACCCTGATGAAAGAGATTCCATTGGTACCCGTAACCGACGAACTCATTCAACGCGCAGTGAGTCGTCAATGGAAAAAATTGGTGGCGGTCACCTCGAATGCATCCGTGGTCCAACAGAGCATGAACGATGACATCACGCGCTGGAGCGCATCCCATCCCACGGTGCGTTCTTCCTTGGAGGCTCTCCGTCGCACGATGACCATGAATGCGAATTCGATTCTCGAACAAGCCAATCGACTGAATCCTGCCGCCCCAGTCCCTGCACCTGCCCCTGCTGCCGCTTCTGCCACCCCTGTCCCTGCGGGACGCTCTCGAACCGTGAAGGCAAGGTATCAACAGCGAACCATCGAGGTGAATCTCGGCATGGAACCCCATGCACAGGCCATCCCCTATCAAATCATCCAGGATGGAATGCCACGACGAACCCATTATGTCATGCCCACTCGAAAGGGTGGTCGAAAGAAGACTCGTCGAAACAAAAGTCTAAAGAAATGAAGCCACACCAACAGAAGATGGAAGAATATCCGCATACCCTTGATAATGCATTATTACAAAAGCATAAAGTGATTCTCTATGGAAGTCACGTGGACATGTACGACATCATTAATGACTTTTTGGAGGACAATCGAAGCGAACAGGCCTTTTATATTGTCGATTTGGGTGAAATCATTCGCGCGGTCAATCAATGGAAAACCTTGTTGCCGATGGTCACCCCCTTTTATGCCATCAAATGCAACCCGAATCCCGTCATGTTGGAAGCCCTTGCCTCGATGGGCGTGAATTTTGATTGTGCCAGTGAAGCCGAAATCAAAACCGTGATTGAAATCACCAAAGACCCCACCCGAATCATTTTTGCCAATCCGTGCAAAATGTCCTCTCAGATTCGGTATGCCCGCGCGAATGACGTGGATTGCATGACTTTTGATTCTGAAGAAGAACTGTATAAAGTGAAGCTGTTTCATCCGTACGCCAAACTCATTTTGCGATTGGCCGTGGATGACAGTAAAAGTGTCTGCCAATTTAATAAAAAATTTGGATGTCGATTGGAACAAGTACATGACCTCTTGGTCATTGCCAAAACCTTGAAGTTGAATGTGGTGGGATTCAGTTTTCATGTAGGAAGCAATTGTTCGTCCGAAGATACCTATTATGATGCCATCGGCACGGTACGAGAGGCCGTGGGCATCGCGGACAAATTGGACATTCAAACCACCACCATTGACATTGGAGGCGGATTTCGAGGAGTGGATGGAGGAGGAGTTCCCTTTGAGCGGATTACCGAGAAAATCAAGGAAGCCATTGAGGAATTCTTTCCCGATTATGAAGAACGGGGAATCGAATTCATGGCGGAACCCGGTCGATATTTTGCACAACGAACCCATACCCTGGTCATGAATGTGATTGGCAAAAAGATTATCATGGAAAAAGATGAAAAAACCATCGTATATTATTTGAATGATGGGATTTATGGGTCGTTTAATTGCATCATGTTTGACCATGAGCGCCCCACCATTTTGCCGTTTAATGAACGAAATGAAAAAGAATTTCGCAGTCGCCTGTTTGGACCCACCTGTGATTCGATTGATATGATTTCCGATGATGTCATGTTGCCCGAATTGGCAACAGGAGAATGGGTGTATTCTGAAAACATGGGGGCCTACACGGTGGCCGCCGGTTCAGGATTTAATGGATTTCGAACCAATCTATTTCGGTATATCTTGCGCTCCTAATAGAATCCATGAGTACCGTCGCGGATTATGAAACAAAAACGGAAGAGCTAAAGAATTATTTGGATAAATGGATTGGATTTTATTATAATCAGACGTATTACTGTGGTTGGTTTTGGACCAACGTTGCCACACCCATCAATTTGGCGTTGACCATTCTGACCGCGATGAATGCCGCACAATCTTCGACACAATCCTTTATTCCAGAAGGCGTCTATACCATTCTTAGTTTTACAACGATGATTTTGACCACCTTAAATTCCTATTTTCGACCCAATGTGCGAAGCATTGATGCCAATACACGACTGGTCAAATGGATTGGATTGGGGCATCGATTGGAATATCTTGTATTTGATGTGATGGAACCAGGAAAGGACAAGTTTGAGGCCTACAAAAAATTATTGGTGGACATGGATGATTTTGTCTGTGTTCAAGCGGCACAGGAGCGTAATTTTATCACCGATTGGTGGCATTCCTTGATGCGATGGCACAATGGAGAGGACAGTGAATTGTGGCTCTCATGGGGTTCCAAACCCAAGGCTCCACCTGCCGAACCGCCCGCCGACCCGGCTGCCAGCCATATGGAAGCACCCACTACGATGGAAGCATCTACCATAAAGAATCCCATCATTCATGCATTGGAAACCGTAGTCATTGCACCCAAGGCAGGTCAAGAAAAATAACACACACCCCAATGGGTTACAAATACATTCCATAGGGCACCGTGTCTTGCTCCTTCTTTTTAATAAATAACGGGACATGCTCTTTTTTCACAATAAACGGCAGAGAAAAGTCCTTAATGTGGAAGGGAAGGTCAGGCGAATTGTACATTCGAAGCATGTTGATTTTCTGTGTGATTTGTTCGATGCAGCGTTTCAATTCACGTACTCCCTTTTCGTCTTTTGCATATTCTTCGATGACTTTTGTCAAAATCTCTTTGGAAATGGCCACGCGCTCGGTTAAATTCACCTCTTTGAGCGCCGTCGGCAACAAATATTGCTCCGCAATCACTGTCTTTTGTTTGAGGTCATACCCCTTCAAATCAATGACAAGCATTCGGTCCAGAAGAACACGGTCAATCTTGGTGATGTCGTTTGCACTAAAGACAAACATCACTTTGCTCAAATCAATGGGTACACCCGCCAAATATTTATCTTCAAACTCTCCATTTTGTACGGGGTCGGTCAAATGAATCAGCAAGTTCATGACTTCTTCTCCCTTGGGCGTTTGGGAAATCTTGTCCACTTCGTCAAACATCAGCACGGTGCTCATGGATTTGGAGGCGACCAGAGAATTGACAATCTTGCCACAATGAGAGGATTCGTAGACCAATTGATGACCGGTATAGGTACTGGCATCCGAATCCCCTCCCAATGAAATGAATTGAAAGGGCCACCCCAATGCTTTGGCAATTCCATTTTTGATGATGGTCGTTTTTCCGACACCAGGAGGTCCAATCAACAAGAGACACAGCCCACGGCTCTGGGGATTCGCAATTTTGCTCGAAATGAATTGCATGACTTGGAGTTTGGATTCATCTTGACCATACACGGATTCATCCAAATACTTTTTGGCCTGGCGCATGAATTCAGTGCATTTCTCGGGTCCATCTTCGAGCTTGACAGGGATGTCCTTATAGATGCCAAAGGGAAGGCTGACAACTTTGTCCAGCCAGGCACGCAATTTGAAATATTCATTGCTGGAGGCCTCGAGACTCTGAAGACTGTTGTATTTCGCTAAAATGTTGGCCTGAATGTCTTTGGGAACCTTCATGGTAAGGATGCTGAGCATGAGATTGAACCCGCTGTTGGTGGCGGTGGGGCGATTTTCGAGGGCCACGATGAATTCTTGTTGTTTTTCTTCGGAAAGAGCTTTGAATTGAGTAATTTGTGCGTCAATGCTATTGTCTTCGATGGGGGTCGTTAGTAATTTTACAAATCGTTGAACCCGTTCGGGCTCTTTTTTTAGATTGTACTGTTTCGGAACCATCGCCGATGCCCCTCCCATCTGAAGAAGACAGGTAACCAATTGGCGTGCTTCCGATTCATCGTCCATGTCATCCTCTTCGGCCTCTGATTCTTCGGCCTCTGATTCTTCGAGTTCTTCCGACTCTGATTCTTCCGACTGTGATTCTTCCGACTCTTGTGACTCTTTTTCTTCCGACTCTTCCATCCGAGAACGTTTGACCGAGGGTGCGGGTTTTCGTCGAACCAATGGATAATGTACTGTGTTTTCCTCTTTCAACATGTCCTTGATGTTTTTTCTCGCGGCCACCGCGGCCCGTCGCACCGGTCGACCGGATGGGCGAGGCGCCTCTTCCGATTCGGAATCATAGGCGATGAGGTCACGAAGATTTCCATATTCATCAATGCTGCTGTCACTTTCATCGTCGGAATCCTGTGGACGCGTTATCTTTTTTTGCCGCTTCTTGGAGTTCTCGGTAGAGGGCATTCTATTTAGCATACTCGGAAAAGCCATGTTGTATTTTTCTACACAGACGCAAAACTACAACAGGGGTTCAATTTTCCAGGAACAAAAAACAGAGGGCAGTGCATCGTCTTTGCACCGACCCTTTTTTCATTTTTCAATTTATTCTATTTTTTCTTCGAATCGTTGAATGCTCTCATAAATGTCCAAGAAGGTAAATCGTGCTTTATTGCTTAATCCTAGCATTTCAGGTGTTCGAACCGTCAGCGCACGAATGCGCTCCATAAAATCGGATTGGAGATACCGTTGAATCTGAGCAATGTTGTCTTCGGGCTCCTCGGCATCGTGGTCCTCACGTATTTCGGTTCGAATGGCCTTCATGATTTTCATCAAACAATCGGCAAATTCTTCAATTAATTTCGTCGAATCTTTATTTTTTCCATTGGCTTCCACTTGTCCGATGATTTTTGAGATGATTTTCATAAAGGTGTCAATGTCAATCACGTTGTGCTTGATGAGTTCCGCCAGAAACTGAGAGTATCCGCGGCGGTATTTTTTCTCGACATTCCGCTTGCAGAGTTCCGTATAGGTCTCGGAATCCACCTCCGTCACTTCGTCAAAGATTTCCATGTACTGTGTGTACAAATTGCCCATTTCGGTCAACAGAACCGGGTAGCGGAGACTCAATTCACTGAGAAGACGCGCATACAGCGGACAAAACACCTCTTCGCTGGCGGCCTTTTCAAAGACAAGTTTCATGAAACATTTAATCATTTCGGTTTGGCCACTGTCAATGATATGGGTGATGAACTCCTTGATTTCGTTATAATTCGGCAAGCTGAACTTATTTAATTTACCTAACAGAATGGTGTTCAGAATGGTATCTTCGACTTTTCCCGATGTTTTTTTGAATTTGCTGACATATTTGGGATGCGCGTGACGAAATCCGTCCGAAGATTCCCACGCCGTTCGGCGCGGTTCCACGGGTACCGAAGGGGTACTCTTTTCTTCGACGGGTTCTTCTGATTCCGAGGCACGAGAAGGACGACCCGAACGATGTCCAAAGGCGGGCTTGGCATGCGAGGCACCTCCTGCACGCGATGGTCCGCGCCAATCTACCGTCTTCCATCCATGGTGATCCGCTCCATTCGAGATACAATGATGAATGCTATCAATCATCGCAAGAATGGAGGCAGGAACCTTAGGTTCCCGGATGGTCTTCCGTAAGGAAAACACAGCGGACACGTCAGAGGAAGACATAGTACTGGACATGACTCTCCTGTTTAAGTTTGATGCCATCAATTTTTAGACTCCTGATGTGTTGGAACGGAGCCAAAAAATGCCGCCCATGAGAGTATGGAATCGGTTCTGGATGTCGAGCGCTGCGCGGGATGGCTCGGATTCAAAACCAAGGCCGCCCTTCAATCCTTTCAAGAACAATGTGCACGATGGTCCTCTGAACCGCGTGAATTGATGCATCTCCGTGAAACCTTTCAGCGCTGGAAAGCGACCATGGAGCGACATCCGACCCTGTGCGCCACATTGGACACCCATTTTGCCGAACTCGCAGAACTGGAAGCCAAGATGACCCCTCTATTATATCAAGAATCCAAATTGGAAGAAGAATCCTATAGTGAAATTCTGTTCTTTCGCCCCCTTCTCCAACCACTTAATTTCATTCCCTGCATGCTGGGCATCTGGTCGGCCCTTCGTGTCTATATCCTTCCAGGATTGTCTCTGCTGCTTCCCATTATGACATTATTGGCACCCTATCTTATTATCCGATTCGTCTTTCATCTTCCCATGAACATGAATCATTATCTGAATCTGATGCACGCCATGATTTCAGGAAATGTGCAAGCCATGATGGAGCCTCATGCCGAACTCTCCGCCCCTCCCGCAGGCGCCCTCTTCAAACAGGTGGGAATGGCCATTCTTACGTTCATACAAGGAATCGTTCAACCCTATTGGACCCATCAGCATTTGCATTCCATTGATACCATCGTACAAGAGCAGGGCGAAAGCATTCTTCGGTTTCATGCCCTCTACGAATCCATGCACACCTTGTTGTCTTCGTACGGATTTACGATGTTTCGTAGTCCTCTCCCTTCTCTTCCTACTCCGCGCGAGGCCGTTGCGCGTCTCTTGTTGGAACCCACCTATTTCAAGCTCGCCTTTCGGTACCTCGGCGCCCTGGAAGTGATGTATCGTCTGTCGCATCAACCCGAGATTCATCCCGTTCAATGGATTGCTTCTCCCTCTCCCGTCTTTCGCATTCGCGATACCTTTGATTTTCAGGTTCCATTCGAAAAACGTACCACGTTGTCCGCTTCGTTGGAGAAAGATGCGCGCCATGCCCTTCTAACCGGTCCCAATAAAGGTGGCAAATCGACCGTTCTTCGGTCTCTCTCCATCAGCGCCTTATTGGCACATACGTATGGATGCGCACTGGGGCATCTCACGGCCACTCCATTTCATAAACTGATGGTCTGCTTGAAACCCGATGATTTACCCGGCTCCAAATCGAGATTTGAGCGCGAAATTGAGTTTACGGCGAGTACCTTGGCGCCCACCGCGCCCGTGTTGATATTCATCGATGAACTCTATCATTCTACCAATCCACCCGACGCCCTTCGAAGCTGTACCATCTATTGCGAACAATTATGGAAAAAGAAGAATGTCGTGAGCGTCATCAGTACACATTTGTTTGAATGGGTGGAACGGGCACCCGCATCGGTTCAGCGGTTATGCTGCCCTGCGACGTTACCGCCCCACGGTGACATTCAGTTTCATTATACCCTGCAACCAGGTGTATGTACGGTGAGCAGTGTGGATTCTCTTTTGGAAAAAAATGGATTGACGATACCGCGCCCCATTTCGAGCTAGAAAATCTATGGGTCACGACAGAATGACCACGCTTAGCGATACGCTTACGGTTGGACTGGTGTTGATGTTATTGTTTGGCTCCATTGTCTTGTATTTGTATACCTGCATTCAGCAATCGGAGCAAAAAATTAGCTTGTTGGAGTCCATTCTATTGGATTTGAAGATGAGTCATGAAATGAAATCGTATACGGAACTACCGGCGGAGGAGGCACCCGTGGTGGTTCATGATTCTCCTGAGGTTCAGGAATCCAAAGAGGACTATGCCCCCTTTTTGGAAGAGGAGGAAACCGTGGATACCGGCAGGGAGGAGGTTGCCCTGGACATAGAGGAATTGCCTACCTTGGATTCGGAAGAATCGACCAGTCCATCGTATGAATCCATGTCATTGAAAGAGCTCCAGGGCCTTGCCAAATTGCGCGGCATCACGGGAATCACAAAGAAGGCCGCCCTGGTGGAGGCATTGAAACAATCCGAGGTCAAACCCGGCTCTCAGGGCACAACGGGGCCGAATTCTTTTTTGGAAACCAGTGCTATCGTTAGTCATGTGGATGCCTGAATGGATAAGCATGGATACAGATAGATGGAACGTAGCAACCCGTTTACTCGAAATACTACTCCCCATTTATTTGACCGTCCTTCAGTGGGTGAAGAATATCGTGATGCTCGTCATGCCGCTTTGGATTCGAGTCACGACAGCGTCCCCGCCCCCGACAGTCGATACCCTGCCTTCGCGGCCGCCACTCAGGATGGTCGTTTGGTGACCGATTACCGCCCACAGTGTACCAAAAACATTCGAACGGGTGCGCAATTTCAAACCAAGATGTGGATGATTCATCATGCCGAATCCTTGATGGAAGAGGCCCGACAGCGTCATGTGGAGCGCACGGGCGCATCCTTGCCCATGGCCCAAACTGTTCCGCCTCCCGCGGCAATGGTCCATTCGACCCCCTTTACTTCGGAAGTGAATCCCACGGGATGGGCAGGTGGCATCGGGGTGGAGCGAGCGGATGCGAAGGCCCCCTCGTTGTTTGGCACCTTTTCGTATGAACCTACCCTGTTTGAAATGCAATCTCATCGAAAAAACATTGCGGTCACCACGCGCGAAGAAGGAGGTCGCAACTCGAAACGGGGTCGATACTAATCTAAACCCCGTATCCTATCTTGTTATTATTATATTGTGTCCTCATGATTCTTGCCTTTGATATTGGAATTAAAAATTTAGCGTTCTGCGTACTACGTGGAAATCAAGTTGAACTTCTGGAAAATGTGAATCTTCTTCCCGAAGTCGAACCCATTCGATGCACCTCCTGTACGAACAAGGCATCCTTTCAGGCCCTTCATCTTCCTTATTGTAAACGCCATCTGCCTGCTACCCATCCCATCCTACCCGAATTAAAAGGGAAAACGCTTCCCACCCACGCGGTTCTAAAACAGCTCGTCAAAGCGCGGTCGATTGCGGTACAAGGGACCACAAAAGAGGCCCATAAGGAGGCATTGGCTCAATACGTGGCCCTTCCGTTGATTCAACCCAAGTCCGTTTCTGCCGCGCACGTCTCGTTGGAGCAGATACACGACGCCCTTCGTGCACTGGTGTCTCGTCAATGGCCCGCGTTTTCGGAATGCACCGAGGTCTTGCTGGAAAACCAACCCGCGTTTAAGAATCCTCACATGAAATCGGTGCAGGTTCTGTTGTTTGCCACCTTGCGAGAACAGTTTCTGCTCCATCAACGCACCCCACAGTATCGATTTGTTCATGCCAAAAAGAAAGTGCAAGATGCGGAAAAAGGCGATGCAGGATATCAAGAGCGCAAAGACAAATCCGAAGCCCGTCTGGTTCACTTGTTTGAGTCGGGTACCATCCAGGGTGCGGCGGCCTATGCGCATTGGAAGAAGGCATCCAAAAAGTCGGACATGGCGGATGCACTGTGCATGGCAGTGGATGCCATGAAGGCCTCGTGCTAAGAATTTCCAGGAGAAGAATAACATGGATACGGTGTTCACGGTGGCGGTGGCATTATCCGGTGTGGCAGGAGTCTTGTGCGTGGCCTTTCTGTGTTCCTGTGTGGTGGAGTGTGGACTTGCCTACCATGCAGACGATTGATTTCTACGATGTAAACAAAGATGAACCTGTGGAATGTTCTTTCGGTATCCGCCTGTTTGTTATATGTGATTCCTGTGGTGGGATTTCTGAGTACTGGTGCGCTCGTTCATGTTCGAGGAATTCTTGGATTGGGATGGACCTTGTGTGTGGGGGAATTCATCAAACATTATCTCATCGGAATGCACAGTCCGCGGCCGGCTGCCGCAACGGATTGCAACCTCTGGTGCAACAATGGTCCATGTGGGGGCGAACCAGGAATGCCCTCTACGCACAGCGCGCAGGTCGTGTTCTTTTCTACCTTTTATGGCGCGCATACTGAGCATCTCTGGATTCGATGGGGGCTGGCGGTGTATGCGCTCTTGGTGATGGTATCCCGATATCAAAAACATTGCCATACGCTTCCACAATTGGCAGCGGGTGCGGCATGGGGATGGCTGGTGGCACGGTGCGTACGATAACCCGCTTAAAAAATCCACGAAGAGGAAAGACATATGACCAGCATATCCATCGCCGACATGCAAAGTTTTGCAGAGAACATGGATGGCTCGGACATCAAAATTAGTTCAAATATTGGGAATGTCATTGAATTGGGAGAAGAAGACCTAGGAGATGATTTGGGCATCGGTTTACTTTCGAATGCACACAACTCACGTCCGGCTCCTTCCCTTCCACCGATGGAACGCATGGACGACATCGGAATCAGTCCACTGGAACCCTTAGAGTCTGTTTCCTTTGACCTTCCCTCCAATAAAACAGCCGATGCCGCCTTGCCCGATGTATTTGTGCATCGTGAGTCCGCCAATCCGTTTGGAAATGAGCAATCGGCCACGGGTCCGTCCATTCAATTGGCCTCTGCCCATCGCATGAGCCCCGAAGAGGAAAAAAAGAAGAAGATGGAATTGATTAATAAACTCAATCGACTGGAATCCAAAGGATATACCTTAACGAAACGATTTACCATGGACAATGCACTGGAGGAAATTCAGCAAGAATTGGACCGCTTGGTGGATGCCAAAAACTTGGAGGCGTCCCTGCGATTTCAGCGCCAGTGCCTGATGGGCGTGGTCACGGGTGCGGAATTTTTGAACAGCAAATTCAACCCCTTTGACTGGGAATTGGATGGTTGGTCCGAATCCGTTCATGAGAACATCGAAGATTTTGATGAAATCTTTGAAGAACTGTACGATAAATACAAGGGACGCGGCAACATGCCACCCGAAGCGAAGCTGATGATGTCCCTTGTGGGCAGTGGATTCATGTTTCACATGAGCAATTCATTTTTTCGTTCCAAGATGACCAGCATGGATCCGAGCGACATTTTCAAGGCCAATCCGCAGTTGGCCAAACAGTTTGCCCAGGCGGCCGCACAACAGGCGGGCCCGGGATTTGGTAATTTCATGGGAGCCGCCATGGGTGTACCCCAATCATCCGCCCCCACGGGTCAGTTCTATCAAGCCCCTGCCACCGCGCCCATGCCTCCGCCGAGCATGATGGCTCCGCCTCCGCCACAGGGTCCACGACGAGAAATGAAAGGCCCCTCAGGCATCGATGACATTTTAAAGACCTTTCAGGAAGTTCGCGCGGCGGAAATGGACCCCACGCCGCCCATGTTTCCGTCTTCGGCCCCTCCCGCCTCCGCCTACATGAATCAGCCCGCCATGCAGGCCGTATCGGAAATCAATAGCATTCACTCAGGTGACATCAGCGATGCGGAGAGTGTTCGCACCACGGGAACCAATGCCGGTCGCAGTCGTGGGCGCAGAAAGCCCACCGTACCCGTTGGCAATACGGTGACCTTAAACTTGTAATATGAAATCATTCTTGTAGATAGCCAATATGAGACGTATCGTTACGCCTTCTATTCGTTATCCTCCACTTTTGAGCAGCATCATGTTGGCGGCATAAATATCCGTATGAAGCACTTCATCTTCCATGTCGGCGGCCTCTCGTGCATGGGCATGAGGAGAAGAGAGGCGCTGTGATTTGGACTGAAGTCGATTGAGAATTTCCTTTTCTTCGGCAGTCATGTCCTCTTTGGGTTCCTTGGTGGTGCACGTTGCGCCCGTCATGCCGCCCTTTCCAAATACGCACAAGGCCGAATGTTCATTAAATAAGTATCCTACGAGCAACACCACCACCAGTGTCGTCCAGAATGCAATCTGAATGCTACGCGTGCCGACAAAGAGGACGGTAAAAATGAGCAAACGACGAATCCACGGATGTTGCAGAAATTGCTCTTGTTGTTTGGTGATTTCTAGACCAATGAATCGACCTCCCAAATTGAGAAGAAGCATCATGATACCAATAAAATACGGATTGGAATTGAACAGATGGAAGAATCCATCGATGGGGCTCATTGCGAGCCCTACCGCCGCAGGTGCCATGGCCGGAAGATTCATTCCTGTTATTATAACGTTAGATTCGATACAGGGGCAATCAATGTATTCATATCACTCAAATAGAAAAAGACCATCAAGGCAAGAACCAGTGCGACACGAGGAGACCATACGGCAGCGGCCAACAACAAGAGGACCACCAGAATGCGCCACCAGGGATACACATAGAGGTCAATCAGGGCACGAGGATATTCCAGTTCAAAGACCGTACTGGTATGAAGCAAAAACACCACGGCGGCCAGAAGAATCACCGTCTGAATCCAATCTTCTACCGAAGTCATATCTCTATCTGTTCATCGGGTTAATCCTGAACGGGAGGCGTCACCACGCGGTCCGTCGAAATCGCAGAGGGTCGTCCCAGAATGCGCTCAACAAACCAGCGAGGCCCTACCGTACGTTTTTCGGAAATGTGGCCTCCCCCATCAAATCCCTCGTTCGTTCGGGGTGCATGATGCAATACAAGGAGAAAGGCAAGCGCGGCGAGAAGGCCATATTTCCACCCCATGGTTTCGAGTATGCCGGCAATGAACACCACACCCAGTGCACGACCCAGAAGTGAATCGGCAAAGGTACGATACACCGAAGGGAGTGCCGCCGAATAGACAATCAGAAGAATCAAGAGCACACCTACCAATAATGTGGGAGGAGAGTCCAAGGTTGCAACCCATGAGGGAATCATAGAAGGAGCGGACATTCTGTTTACAGACTTGATATATTGTACATCGAATGCAGCGGGGGGGGACAAACCAAAGCGTATGGGTACCCGCCGAAGAATGATTGTATTTGGTAGTAGAGAGGCAATATGAACTACTGTGCGTTGGATGATGCCTTTCCCTCGATGAATGGGGCGCCCTCTCCGGGATGCACAATGGACGAGGCCACCAAACAGGCTCGAAAGGAAGAACGTCGAAAAGCCCGACGATGCAAGGGCCCTGCGGCAACCTATCTGAATCTGGAGGCGCCTTCGGCTCCTGCTCCTGCGGTCCCCGCCCTTCATGCGGACACGGGATTGCGAGAACATGCACCCGTTACGGCGCCACAGGGAGACATCGAGCCCTTTCTTCCTTCCGAAGAGGCGTCGAGTGTTCCCCCGATTTCCCAGGCCGTCATGACCGCGCAAGGCTCTCCCCCTCGAAAGTCCTTTTTTGGGGCCGACCCGGATGCAGACTCCTTTGCAGATTATGCTCCGGATGCCCACGATTATCGATTGCAACCGGATGTCACGACGGCGCATTCCCAGATGGGGGTCAGCCAAGGAAGAGCTCGCCCCACCCTTCCCACACCTTCCGTCAATATGTATTGGAAACCCCTTACACGTCATGGGGCACAGACCTCGTTTGTGGAACATTTGCCCCCTCCAGGGGGTCGATTTCCTCAGGACGACGTGTCGATGAGCGACGTCATGAAAAAACTGGATCGATTGTTTGCCCGTCTCGAGGACATGAATCATTCATCCCCTGAACAGGCTCATTCGGAATTGTTGATGTTCATTTCCAGTGGCATCTTTGTTCTCTTTTTTATGGATGTACTGGTCAAAAAAGCCAGTACCTTGCGATTCTAGTTCCATTGTGCCATGTCATCCTGGCCATATGGAACTTATTTCCGTTGGGTTCGACGGCGGGCTCGAGCCGTGTGACGTTTATGGGTATAGGGACGTCTCTTTCGTCCGCCTTTCTTGGACACTTCTTCTGTGAACACGTCATCATCTGTGGGCATCAATTGAAGCGGTCCAGAAGGAAGATTGGGGAGATTTGATTCATTGAGTACAACCGGACCTGGGGCAGGAGCCTTTGTGGCAGGCGCATTCACAGAAGTCACCGCGGACTCATTGGGTTCCGGATTCGACATCAACGACGCCAAGGGCTTATGCAGAAAGGAAGGGGAAAAGTTCGAAGAAACAGATACCCCATAAAGCGGCGTTGCCCCCGCAATGTACTTCTGGATGGTCGCATCATCATGCGCAGGAACACGGCACAAATTCGAACTCTTGAATTGCTTGGTAAGCTGACTCATGAATTCCAGCGTGCCCATCAGAGTGGGTGCATTGTTCTTTTCAACCATGCGAATGCACTCTTGAATGCACAACAGGTCATAGGCCGTAAAGGTAACGCGGGTCAGAATGTCTTCGATGCAGGAGAAAATGGAGCGTTCTTCCTTTGGCATGGGCAAGCTCTTCATCCATTGAATTCGTTCATCCCGTTGGATTTCTTCCAGCAATTGCCCAAGTTCTTGACGAAGTTCCGTTCCATATCGATGGGGCGCAAGCATATGGCGTTTGATGTCATTGATGTCTACATAGGGAACGGCAGGTGGAGTAGTCAACGGAGAAAGATTCACCATGCAAAATACACTCAAGAGAAGCTGGGATAGGTCTCCCATTTTTTCCTTGACGGTATCAAAAATGACCGAACGAGGCGGCGAAGAGGCTTCTTTTCCTGCAAAACACGTATCCAGGTCCTCACAGTATTCCATCAGACAGGGGTCCAAGATACGCGGGGTTCCATCCATTTGCTGCGCGGCATGCTCATTCAATAGATAGGACATCATGTTTCGAAGCTCATCCAAGGAATCATTGATGAAATACCCCTCTTCTCGTCGATGAGAGCAAATCTCTTGTGCGTAGAACGTAATCTGTTGAACAAGTGCATCCCGCTCGGATTGATATGCCGTTCGAAAGGTGGGGCTAGAAGTACCAATAAAGGCATCGGCTTTAAAGGGGAGCGGTTGATACAGACGTTCAAGTTGATACGATTTCAGGATGTTCTCAAGAGACTTATTAAATGTTTGGAGTGCTTCCATCAATTTCTTTTTTGTGGCTGCATTGGCATTTCCTTTGGGTCGATTCAGGCTGGCGATTTGTTCAACACGTTTTCCCTTGGATGGCACTTTGATGCCCTTGATGGTATCATCGTATCCATCAAACAATGTTTGAAGAGAAATCAACACTCCTGTGGCAGCAATACGAGCCGCAGGGCGTTGAAATCGAGTATTGGAACCCACGGCGGCGCGCACCGCGCCCATTCCTGGAGCCGCTTTTGCGGCGGAGAGCATACCCGAGCGTCGCGCTGCTGCCACATTCACGCTACGAGCAGCGGGTGCAGAAACAGCAGCAGAAACAGCAGCGGGAGCAGAAGCAGGGGTCACAGCAGCAGGAGCAGCCGCAGGGCGTTGAAATCGAGTATTGGAACCCACGGCGGCGCGCACCGCGCCCATTCCAGGAGTCGATTTTGCGACGGCGGAGCGCATGCCTGAGCGCCGCGCCAATGCCGAATCCACTCCATACACTCCACCCGAAATGCGGTCATCTTCAGGCGAACGAGCATAATAGGTGCAAGGACGACCCGCTTCACAGGCTTGATTCGGGTCTTTGATTTCTAAGAATCGAAGGCGTGTCTCATCTTTTTCACAGGTAAACGTATTTTCTTTTCCCGCCGCATCCAGAATGCCCAGAATCGCCGATGCTCCATTCGCATCCTGTAGTTCCATGGTCACCAAGCAATGACTTCGAGAACTTTGTGGATTGTTCAGTGTGGCACGAATAAAACGGTCGGTGTCAACCAAATGAACCATGACACTTCCAAGGGGTGTTCCTTGAGGAAAGGTAGTGATGGGCGATTCGATTTCGGTTCCCGCTTTGTCTTCGCGGCGGGTTCGATAGGGATGATGATTTTCATGAGAATAGGCCTGCGACAATTGATAGGACCCATTTTGTACGATAAAGGGAATCGGCCCGCTTTCTTTTTTCATGATTTCCGCGGTATGGTCCATCTGGTAGAGTTCGGTACAGGACAGCCGAAGAGTGGGAAAGGTGGCCGTCATCCGATTGCACAAATGCAGCAAAATGCCATCCTCTTTTGTTTTTGAGAAGTAAATTAAGGACGATGTCTTTCCTGAGCCACTTGCGCCATATCCCATCATTAAGACATTCTGTTTCTTTTGCAATCGTTCTTGAATGCCTGTCATTTGTTTGGCAATGCCCGCATTCGTTTCATCGGGTAAAAAGATGCGGGTGAATCCTTCGAAGGCATATTGTTTTTTCGTTTGGGTAAGGCACACCACCATATCTTGTGGCGCTGGTTTTCGAAGATAGACATCATAATCTGTATTCCACTGTTCTTTGATGTGTCCATCATTGCGAATTCGTACAAACAATTGCATGGGGTTGGACGCCTGAAGTACCTTATCCAATTCCATAGAGAATCGGCGAGAACGATACAATTCATCAATCACCTGTTTGGTAGTAGCATAGCGTGTAAGATTATCTGCGATGACGGGAAGAAGCAGGTCATACACGAGAATGCGCCCATCGAAATTCGGTACATCCAAAAAGTGAATTTCCTCCAACCCGAGTACATTCTTGACAATGTGCAACAGGTCCGATAAGGAAAGCACGATTCCCTTCAACTCAGAGGAGAGCAAGGTGGAGGCATGCCTGCGATTTCGTTCATGGGCCGTTTCCATCTCAGAAAGCGTACGTACTCCAAAGAGTTGTTCCAATAGCGCCTGTTGATTTTCTTCTCCCATATTGATTTCTGCCAACATGGATTCCAATTTCATCAAATGAATAAAAAAGAACGATGTCAAGGAAGCACTGATACGCATACTTGTCTGTTTTTGCTCTTGTGGTGTACCGATGCTAATCGATTGAATGGTAGAAAGAAGTCGAGCGGGATTGCACGTTCGCAATTTAAAAAAGGAGGGCTCATCGTACCGTTGTGTGGTGACTTCATAATACAATTGCAAAAATGAAAGAATGTCCGATTCTACGCCTCCGCCGTGTTGGGAGGGCGCGCGCAAGAGAGAACGAAGAGCGGGAAGACGCGCGGCAAAGGCGGCCACACGAGCCTGCGATGCCGTTACCCAAGACGGAAGAGCAGGGGCCTGATTGGCCGCAGGGGTTTCATTGGCGGCCGCAGGGGTTTGGTTCGCCGCAGGGGCTTCCTGCACCGAGGGAGAAATTCCAGGAATGGGAGTGGGGTGGGTCAAATTGGTCGGAGGCAACCCTGAATATCGATGATAGATATCGGCTACATTCGCAGCGCGTCCTTGTGCCATTCCCAGTGCCACTTGCATGGCGGCGCGTTCACGCTCCTTGCGCGCTGCCTCGTCTGCCTGCGCTTGTTCGCGCTCTTTCTTTATGGTTTCTTGCAATTGGTTGTATTCTTGTTGTAAACGGGCTCGTTCTTCTTGATTTCTACGTTGCAGGTCTTCCAATTCTGCTTTTCGTTTCTCCAGGGCTTGTCGTTCTTCTTCCGCTTTTTGCTCTTGTTCCACTCGTTCCTGTTCTGCTTTTCGCTGTTGTTCTGCGAGTTCCTCTGCCATCTTTTGTTGTAGTGCCGCAAGAGCCGCTTGTGCCTGCTGTAGTTCTTCTGCCGCTTTTCGTTGCTGTTCTGCAAGGGCTCGTTGCTGTTCTTCCAATTGACGCTTTTCTTCGGCGGCTTTTTGTTCTTGTTCCTGGCGTTGTTTCTCCAGGGCTTGTTTCTCTTCGGTGGCTTTTTGCTCTTGTTCCAGGCGTTGTTTCTCCAAGGCTTGTCGTTCTTCTTCCGCTTTTCGCTCTTGTTCCACTCGTTCCTGTTCCACACGCTGCTTTTCACGAGCTTGTTGTGCATTGGCGGCTTCTTGTTCCAATCGACGTTGCTCTTCGGCGGCTTTTCGCTCCTGTTCCAGACGCTGTTGCTCCAAGACCCGTTGTGCTTCCGCCTCTTGTTCTGCAAAGCGACGTTGCTCTTCGGCGGCTTTTTGCTCCTGTTCGAGACGTTCCACCTCCAGAACCCGCTGTGCTTCGTTCAATCGCGCTTGTTCCAGACGCTGTTGTTCCAAGACGCGTTGTGCTTCTGCCGCTTCTTGTTCCAGACGTTGTGCTTCTTGTTGTTCTGCTTGTTGTTGCGCCATAATACGCTGTGCTTCTGCGGCTTGCTGTTGCGCCATAATACGCTGTGCATCTTGTTCCGCTTGTTGTTGTGCCATAATACGCTGTGCTTCTGCGGCTTGTTGTTGCGCCAGACGTTGTTCGGCTTGCACGGTTTTCATTCGTGCGGCCTGTGCTTGCTCATCGGCTACCGCAACCGCAATGGCATCCAACTCATCGGAGGTAGAAGGGGCAGGCTCGTTGGTATTAAATTCATTCATCGAATACTCATTGTTTTCATTCTTGGCTTCCACAATCTCTTCAGGAATTTCTTCTTCAGAATGGTTCGGTTCCTCAGGAATGAAGTTATTTGGATAATTTTCGTCAGCGGCCTGGATGGGAGCAGCCTGAATGGGAGCGGTCTCCATCGCATCCAACACAATCGCAGCAAGAAGTGCATCCTCTGAAGAAGTGTCCGTGGAGGGCAATGCACTTGCAGATGCCTCGGTGGACGCCTCGGTAGAGGCCTCATCGAGGACAGCAAGGGTTGCCGCCATCTCGGATGAATCCACCGAAGGAATTACCGAAGGAATTACCGAAGGAATTACCGAAGGTACTGAAGCGACTTCAGGGGATTCAACCGAAGGAATTACCGAAGCGACTTCAACCGAAGGTTCCGAAGCGACTTCAGGCACCTGATTGGCCATCACGGGAACACGAGATGCATCGGTCTCATCCAATACCGCAAGAAGGGCGGCCATCTCTGAAGAATCCACTGCATTGGACGCTGCGACGGCTGGAACCGTGGCAGGAGGCACGACAGGAACCACAGCATTGGAAACCGCAGGAACCGCCGCATTGGAAACCGCAACAGGAACGGGTGAGGACAGATTGGAAACTGCAGGAA
>Ga0164296_1000299_pt1 | contig 61746 bp, 56 predicted proteins | sample GEODES057metaG_FD_113533 | JGI IMG/M metagenome (GOLD analysis project Ga0164296, IMG submission 113533) | Dystrophic lake water microbial communities from Trout Bog Lake, Wisconsin, USA - GEODES057 metaG | ecosystem: Environmental > Aquatic > Freshwater > Lake | place: USA: Trout Bog Lake...
AGTCTCTACAACTGATTCATGTGGATTCAAGATTTTTGGATGCCGCGCGATCGTTTTGCGCGCAACCGCGTCTTAAGCCCTATCTACCTCAGACCACTCATTATGTGGCTGAACTCCCAAACGTCAGACCTCTGAAACGTCTTCCGGCATTACGACGACGATCGTTGATCACCCTCGCTTTGGTGGACTTCGATCACACCTGGCTGGGTTTAGGGGAAATAACTCGCGTGCGGGGTCATCAATACGAATTAGGGTACGTCATTACGCCCGCCCGTTGGCATCGCGGCTTAGGATTGCGATTGTTACAGGGATTATGTCAAATTGCTGAGCAATTCCTCGATGCTCAGTCACTCATTGCCCACACCACCGGATCACACCCCGCTGCAATCCCCTTGCTCAACGCTGGCGGATTCACTTGGGTCGCTCGGATAAAGCAACCGCACGATTCCACTGAGAACCAATGGTGCGACCAATACGAACGCATTTTGAGGCCGACGCATAAAACCTAGCGTTGGCGAATTAAGCCCTCTTGAGCCACGCTGGCCACCAGGACACCTGAGCGATTAAAAATTTGGCCCCGTGAATAGCCGCGCGCTCCCGCCGCGTGCGGACTATCTAAGCTATACAACATCCAATCATTTAAATCCGGCACATCGTGCCACCACAATCCGTGATCAAGACTGGCCATTCTGACGTCAGCAAAAGTTAAACCATGGGGTCGCAAGCTGGCTGCCAACAAATGGTAATCCGACATATAAGCCAATAATACTTCATGTAATCGTCTGCACTCTTTCACCGCGGCGCGGAGTCTAAACCAAACGCCCGTTGCCGAACTTAACGGCTGACGACGAGCAATGGTGAGTTGATCCACCATTCGAAATTCAACGGCCGGCGCCATCTGCGCAATTCGTTTAGCGTACATTGGATCTAACGAGGTGTTGGCAATCAAACTGGCCACATCTTCAAGCGCTTCGGGCGGCGGAACTAAGGGCATAGCCGAGGAATGAAACACTCCCTCCTCAGGAACGTGAAAGGAGATGCCGCAATGTAAAATGGGCTTGTCGTTCTGAATCGCAACCACTCGTCGATTTGAAAAGCTCTTTCCATCCATCGCACGATGAACTTCATAGCGTACGGGCTGCTGAATATCGCCAGGCCTTAAAAAATACGCATGAAGCGAATGTACCCAACGATCGGTTACCGTTTGGTAGGAGGCTTGTAAAGCCTGTGCCACGACTTGGCCACCGTAAATCTGCGGCGTGCCAATGTCGCGATTTGTGCCTATAAACACATTGTCGTCAAGCGCCTTGAGTTCTAATACATTCAACAACTCAGTCACGGCACTGTCGGACGAAATCAAGAGGCCACTCCTAAGCGCTTTTGCATTGCCGGACTGGTGGTCGTGTACTGGAGCATGGCTTTACGCTCCGGATACACGTAACCTTGAACACCAAATGCCGCTAAGGCTGCTTCATGAAACCCCGAGAGAATCAACTTTTTCTTGCCAGGATAAGTGTTGATATCGCCCACCGCGAAAATACCAGGCTCACTGGTCTGGAATTTTTCCGTATCGACCGGCAGCGCTTTTTTCTCGAGCGCGATTCCCCATTCCGCAATTGGGCCCAATTTTGGATGAAGGCCGTAAAACGCCAAAATCTGATCACACTCGATGATGAGGTTTTCTTGTGGCGTTTTAATTTCAACGCCCTTTAGCACGTTGTTTTCGAGGATTAGTCGTTCAACCAATCCCTCATGGAATTTTATCAATCCGGCAGCCACTTTATCCTTCATCATGGTCACCGACGATGGTGCCGCACGAAATTCCGCGCGCCGATGAACTAACGTCACATTCGAAAAATCTGCAAAATGAAGGGTCCAATCAAGCGCGGAATCCCCGCCTCCTAGAATTAACAACTTCTTACCCGCAAAATCATCAGCGCGCTTGACTCGATAATGGATGGCGGTACCCTCCAAAGCTGCGGCTTCGGGCTGCACCAGCCGCCGAGGCTGAAAACTACCCACGCCACCCGCGATAATCACCGCTCCCGCATCAAACTCTAATCCGCCGGAGGTTTTGACTGTGAACCGTCGCCCATCGCTTTGCCGCTTCACCTCCGTCACTTCGTTATTGAAATAAAATTGAGCTTGAAACGGTTTAATCTGTTCCATTAAGCGATCAATCAGTTCCTGGGCCCCACAGACGGGTAAGGCAGGGATGTCATAAATGGGCTTCTCGGGGTACAGTTCACTGCACTGGCCACCGGCATGGGCTAAAGAGTCGAGCACGTGGGCTTTGATGCCCAATAAACCCAACTCAAACACCTGAAAGAGCCCACAGGGACCTGCGCCTACGATCACCACTTCCGCGTTAATAGGATTTTGCTGCTCGCTCATGGTCTAACCGGTCCTTCAGTCTGAAACGGCCTATTATACGCCTAGGCTAAAAGCCTAGCGATCCTCTTTCCGGTGTTAAAATACGGCATGCTTTTTACACTAGACACCAGCCTTCAGCAGCTCAGAAAGCGCTTGCGAGACGCGTCCCAGCAGGCTGTTTTGGCGAGCATCATCCGCACCAAAGGCTCCACCTATCGAAAATTTGGAGCCCGGATGCTCATTGAAGCAGACGGTCGCCTCACGGGTTTACTCAGTGGCGGCTGCATGGAACAGGATTTGATTGAACACGCCAGGCACGTGTCGGCAGACCTGAAACCGAGGCTCGTCCAATACGACCATCGGACGGAGGACGACCCCATTTTCGGCATCGGCGCCGGGTGCGAAGGCGCCATGGATATTTTACTCGAGCCCCTCTCGCCTCAGTCGAGTGCACACCAAGCATTACAGGATGTCTTTGAAGAATGCGACACGAAAGGCGTCTCACAACTGACTCTGATTACGGACCCGGCGGACCCCGATTTCGGAACTCACGGGCCAACGTATAGTCGTGCCCTGACGGGCGTGGATCACATTCACGAGACGGTCACTCCACCACCGTACGTATTGATCGCTGGCGCTGGTCTGGATGTGCAACCATTGGCCCACTTTCTCGATCAATTGCATTGGCGTGTCGAACTCATTGACCATCGAATAGGGCTATTACAGCACCCTGCCTACCAACACTTGACTGCGCATCATTGCCCGACTCGCCAATTGCCTCGAACGATCAATACCGATCGTGTCTTGGCCGCGATCATCATGAGCCATCATCTGGAATCAGATTTGTCGTATCTTAACCAATTTTCAAAAACCTCAATTCCATACGTAGGGTTATTGGGGCCAAAGGCGCGCCGTGAAAAGTTATTGAGCCTGATGGACTCCGATGATCGCGCTCGATTACAACCCAGATTGCATGCCCCGATTGGCATTAAACTCGGCGCGATTACCCCGGAGGGCATTGCGCTCTCAATCGTAGCCCAGTTACATGAATTTTCCGCCAACCACCTAAAGAACAACCTCCCATGAGCTTCGACCTTGATCACACTCTAGCGCGTCGGTATGATTCTGCAGGAAACGCCAAAGTCGATTACGCGGCATTATTAAGCCTCGCGCTGCCACTGATGGTTAATAGCGCTATTCAATCGATTCTGAACTTGACCGACACGTGGTTCATCAGTCGATTATCCAGCGACGCCACCGCGGCAATGGCCGGCATTTATTGGCCCATGTTGTGCTTCATTTTGTTTTTTGGTGGCGTGTCGTTTGCCGTTCAAACGTTCGCGTCGCAGTTTATGGGAGCTGGCCGATATCGTCGTGCTGCAAAATCCGCCTGGTCCGGAATTTACGCGGCGATTAGCACCATCCCAATTTTCGTTGCTTTAGCATTTTTAGGTCCGTTCTTCATTCAACACTTACCGTTGTCGGAGCCCATTCAAGCGATGGCGGTTTCCTACTGGATCCCCAGGCTTTTAATCAGCGCCCCCCTCGGAACCGTGATTACGGCGTTAAACAGCTTCTTTAGCAGCGTCAATGCGGTCCGTTACACGCTCATCGTTTCAATCGTCACCGCAGTGGCCAATGTTCCCTTCAATCAGTACTTTATGTTCAATTGCCATTACGGCGTTGCGGGTTCGGCGTATGGCACCATCGCCGCGCAAGTAGTCGGGCTCGCGCTGGCCGTTGTTCTTTTTCTGGGACCCAAAATGCGCGAACGATTTTCCACGCACCTGACGTATCGCCGAATTGATATTTTGCCAAATTGGCGCCTAGGCATCCCCATGGGATTTGGAATGACTGCGGACTTAATTGGGCTGGCGCTGTTTCAGCTGATTTTGGTCAGCATCAGTGCGATTGCCGGCGCGGCCACTCAAATCATCATGATGCTCAGCTCATTGTCATACATGCCGGGAATTGGCATTGCCATCGCGGGCACCACCTTCGTCGGGCGATCGATCGGCGCTCACCAGGGAGAGTGGACGCGGTATATAGGACAGCGCATCATTTTCTTATGCGTTGGTTTTATGGGCGTTATCGGCATACTCATCGGTCTTCTCAGCCCCATTATTCTGCCATTTTTTATTTCGGCCCAGGACCCCAACGGCCCCGCGCTCTTGTCACTGATGAGTACGTTGGTGTGGATTGCAGCGGCGTATCAGTTTTTCGATGGCGTTAATTTGGGCTCTGCGTTTTGTTTGCGAGGCGCCGAGGACGCCACCGTGCCCGCCATCATTACGGCGTTTGCCAGTTTTGGAGTGTGGATTCCGTTGACGTTTTTAGTCAGTTCAGCGGCCGTTCCGATTTTAGGAATCAGTTTTATCAAAGGATTAGGCTATGGCGCCGTTGGAGGTTGGTGGACAACCTTTCTATACACCGGACTGCTGGGCAGTGGTTTATATTGGCGCTGGCGGACCGTTTCACGACGATTTTAGCCACCCTTAATCTAATTCTCTCACCACGCGAAACCCCAAATCGTTTTGGCGGAAGCTTTGTAATTCATGACCGCGAAAAGCGCTGCGCGCTTCGGCCGGCCGTGACGCAAACGACCCCCCACGCACGACGCGTTGGGGACAGCCACCCCAGACCCACTCTTGACCCGTCGTGGGTCGCCCCACATAAGAGGCTGTATAACAATCTTCTAACCATTCACGCGCGTTGCCCAGCATGTCGTACAAGTCAAAGCCGTTCGGCTTGTAATGACCAACGCTGACCACGCCAACCGCACCATCCGTGCAACGGGCGTGAGGGATTGACGCGTGATAAAACTGATAGGCACTAAAATCATACACATTGGCGTATTCACACGCTCTCGACACCAAACTCCATTCGTCGGAATCTTCAGCGCTAAAAAAGCGTGCGCCACTGGTGCCCGACCGCGCGGCGTATTCCCATTCCGTTTCCGAAGCCAATCGATAACGGTGGCCCGTCTTTTGACTCAGCCAATCCGTATACGCGTGCGCGTCGTCCCAACTGACGCAAACCACTGGATCATATACCGTAGGGGGCTCATTAAAGCCAGGAGTTTCCCAAGAGGCTTCCGATTTTCTGACAAAGCCGTTGGCGGTGGCCACTCGGCAATCTCCAATGCTCAGGCGATTGGTTGCGCTGACAAAGGCCTGGTACTCGGCACGAGTGACTTCATATCGCCCCATCGCGAATGCTTTTTCAATCACAATGGAAACCACGCCGGTCTCACCCGTCGTCACCTCCGCTTCGCGCGCAGACGCGGCGGAACCCAAAACAAACCGACCCGCCGGGATCAAATTTAAAAGTGGGCAATTTTCACAATCCTGGATAACCCCATCCGGCAAACTTTGCACGACTGGCGACTTGGCTTTAGGTGCAGCCACCGTCGGCAAACTGATTCCCCACACCAAGAAGATCAATCCGAACGCCCATAATTTCCACGGTTGAAATTTCATTATCGCGTCCTTTGGCCATTTTGAACGGGCACGTCGGTTGCCACTCGAAATCCAATCGTTTGAAATCGCGCACGGTTATCGTAAGCGTCTCGCGCACCTGGTCGAACCAGGTCTTGGGGCGAATCGAAGCTTCCCCCTTTCACCACATGCCGAGTGCACCCTCCACTCCACACCCACGCTCTGCCATCATTGGGTCGTCCTACATAACTTTCGGTAAAACAATCTGCAGTCCATTCCGCCACATTGCCAATCATGTCAAACAATTCCAGACCATTGGCGTGCATCGAACCCACTGGCGCGACACCCGCAAAACCGTCTTTACAGCCAATCGCGGCATAGCCAAGCGAATGAGCATCGGCCGCGGATTGATCATAAACATTGGCTGTCTCACACGCTTCATTGGGATCATTGCCCCAGGGGTACGCAGTAATTGAGCCGGCTTTCGCCGCATACTCCCACTCCGCTTCGGAAGGCAAGCGATACGTCCGCCCGGTTTTGCGGGACAGCCACTGCAAATATCCCTGTACTTCACTGTAGCTCACGCAAGAAATCGGCAAATCAAGCCCAGCTACTTCACTCACGTCACTGTCTTCAAACTGTTCTTTTTTTGAATTCCACTGCGAGCACAAACGTCGCTCATCAAACGGCTCGTCTTTTAAATACACATTCCATTGTGCTTGAGTAATCTCAAAACGCCCGATCGCAAATGAGGCAATTTTTTGTGAGGAGGTTTCGCGCTCGGCTTTCGAAGCATACGCCGTTGACTCCAATCCCAACGACCCCATAATCACGGCGCCCGCGGGCAGCACAACCATTTCTGGACATTGGGGACAGTCTTGAAAGACGTTATCTGCTGCAAACGCGGAGGGTGATCCAATCCCCATCCATACCACGGCCGCTAAAAACGCCATCCCGGTTAATGATCTACGCATCTTCACATCAATCCCCTTCCCCATCCGAAGCGCCGAGTTATTCTCCCAATTGGACAGGAATAAATACGGTCTCGCCATCTCGGTAAATCAACAACGCAATACTTCGTTTGGAACGATCTAAAATTGCTTTTAAATCCTCCACGGTGGCCACTTTCGAACCATTGGCACCCAAAACCACGTCCCCTGTACGAACCCCAGCCACCAGCGCAGGCCCCTGCGCTTCAACCACAATTAACCCGTATTTTAACCCCAGTTCGCGAAGCTGCGCCGAGGTTAAGGGTTGCAAGGACAATCCTAGGGTTTGCGTGGAGCGGGGAGTCGCTTTTGAAACGGCTTTTGCGGCGCGTTCATTCAGCGACACCACATTGACATCGACGTTCATTAATTTTCGATCACGCCACACTTGGAAATGCGCAATACTCCCGGGCTTTAGCTTTGAAACCCACGCCGATAACTGGCTTGAGCGCTCAATGGCGTTGCCATTGACGCTGAGAATGATGTCACCCGATTTAATGCCCGCGCGTTCCGCCGGTCCCTGTGGCTCTGTTTGCGCCACCACCGCGCCTCGGGGTCGATCTAACCCAAACGAATCCGCAATGGGTTGCGACACCTCTTGAACCAACACGCCAACTTTTCCACGTTCGACCGTGCCGGTACGCACCAACTGATCCTTCACATCCAAGGCGATGTCGATCGGGATCGCAAATGAAATCCCCATGAATCCGCCCGTTTGGCTGTAGATCTGAGAGTTAATGCCGATGACCTCACCCGCCATATTAAACAATGGCCCACCTGAATTTCCGGGATTGACCGCCACATCCGTCTGAATAAAGGGCGTGTACTGCCCATCCATAGAACGCGCGGTGGCCGAGACGATGCCTGCGGTCACGCTGTTTTCAAATCCAAATGGCGAACCAATCGCCATGACCCACTCCCCTGGCCGAACGGCAGCGGCATTGCCAGTCCGCACCGTCGGCAAATTTTGCCCATTGATTTTGATCACCGCGACGTCTGAGCGCTCGTCCACGCCGATGACTTTCGCGCGATACTCGCGTCGATCGGTCAGCTTTACCGTCACCTCACTGGCATCGGCCACCACGTGCGCGTTGGTCAAAATAAACCCATCCTTTGAGAGGATAAAACCAGAGCCCTGTCCGCGCTCCGGGATCTGACTTTCGGGGTCAGGCGTCTCGCCAAAACGCTTTAAAAAATCGTGCAACGGTCCATTGCCCGCAGGCCCAGAATCGTCCGCATTCTCTGATGGGGCATCCGGATCCGGCTTTCCAAAGAACCGCTTTAAAAATCCAAACAATGGAATGTGACTTAAAAAGCCACCATGGTCCGCGTCGTTGGGTGCATTGGCCGGTGGTTGTCCGCCATAATGCTTAAAAAAATCGTCGCCACGATTATTGCCAAAAAGCGCTGGGGACTTAATTTTTTCAGTGACCGTGATGTTGACGACGGCAGGCCCATATTGCGCCACCAAGTCCGCAAAATCCGGCAACCCTTTACCGTGGGGCGCGGCCGCACTGGGGTTGCCCGCCGTCGTGGGCGTACTGGGAGTTGAATTAGAGGCATCCGCAGGCCCAGAATCGGAGGGCTGTTGCGCGGGTGCGGGGATCGACGCGGCAGGGTCTGAGGAACTCGCGTCTGAACGATCATGACGATGACAGGCCTGTAAAACCATAGCCGCCATCACCACACTCAACAAGACCCAAGCGAACCTGCTCTGACGTCGCATAATTAACCTCCAACCAAGGATCCGATTAATAATTTTACCCCTCAGACTGGGGTTTTGGCGTGAAGTTCAGCACACGATGATCGCGCCCCGTTACACTATCGCCCATGATACCGACCAAAACATCGCCGTGCGGCCTTTTGGGCTATTTTTTAGCGCCATTGCTCGTCACGCTGGGGTTGGCGACGCCGGCGTTGGCTGCCAAACCGCATTCCCCCAATGTGGCTACACACAGCAGTCCAAGCCTCCAAGCCCTGATGGCTCGACATCATCTGAAGCCACACAATGTCGCAATTCTCATTCGCGATGGTTCAAATGGCCAGGTGGTTTTTCAACGCAACGCCAATCAACGGATGCTTCCCGCGTCCACCGAAAAACTCGTGACAACCATTGCCGCGTTGAATATTAATGGCGCGGACTATCGATGGCACACCTCGCTTAATTCTTCCGGCCCCATCGTCAATCACACCTTAATGGGCGATTTATGGCTACAAGGCGGCAATGACCCTTACCTAACCCACGAACAACTCAATGCACTCGCTCAATTGCTTAAGCAATCCGGCGTCGAACGCATCCAAGGGTCGTTACGCGTGGATCGCTCCTTAGTCCAAGTCGCCGATCAAGACCCGAATGAATTTGATGGAGAAGGCGCTCGAGCCTACAACCAGCTGGCCGACGCCTTCATGGTGGATTTCGGATTATTGACCGTACACGTCAGCGTGACCAATGGCCATCCCGCCAGCCTACAAACCTCCGTCGATGCCGCACCGCACCTTCCAGTGGATACGGCCTATCTTAAAATCATTCCAGGAACGTGCGTCCCCGGAAATGAGGCCATACGCGTGGAAGGGGTCAGCCATGAGCCCTACCTGAAGCTGATTGGATCAATCCACCAGGGTTGTGATGATGTGCGCTTAACTGGGGCGTGGCTTCCGCGACACCAGCAAGCACTTTGGCTGTGGATGGAAGCGTTAAAGGCCAATAACATTGCTTACGATCAATTGGGAGGCGATGGTCAGGCGCCCCCACAACAACTCGTACACTTGGATTCGCCGCCGTTGCTGGAGGTCATCGCTGCGACCAATCGCTTCAGCAACAACGTTATGGCGCGGCAAATTTTTCTATCATTAGGGGACACTGAAAATCAGCGGCCATTAACCGTAGAACGCTCACGCCTTGTGCTTGCTCGTTGGCTCAATCAAGAACACCTGTGCGCCAACACCCAAGTGGACAATGGTTCCGGGCTCTCTCGGCTCAGCCGCTTGACGGTGCAATGCCTGAATGACTTATTGTGGCACGAACATCTGAAAGCCCACGAAGAGTTGTTTAAAAATACCCTTGCCACGCCCACCGCAGAGGGCACACTCAAACACCGGTTGGCGCCGTTAATCAACCACGCCTGGCTTAAAACTGGCCACTTAAATGGGGTCGACGGCATCGCTGGGTGGATTGAGGATCTGGACGGGCACGTCTACATCGTCAGCCTATTAATCAATGGCAACGATTTGGATCGCGTTTCCACGGATGCCTTTGTCGATCAGGTGCTGCTGCTCTGGACCCAGCAACATCGGTTATAGACGACACTCGCCGTCGAACTAACCCAACCCACGTGGAGTAACGCGTCTACCCAACCGGGGTCCAATGCCTTAATCGCAACCTCGGACGTTTAGCTCGTCGCAATCCCGGCGCGTGTACGCCACGCCAAACAGGAACCACTGGCCCCGCTGTGCTTCGGTGAGATGATCTTGGTCCCCTCGCTGCCTAAGGACCAGTCATTAACCCATGTATTCAGATGAAGACAACGCGGTGGCCAAATAAAAAGCCACCCCGAGGGGTGGCTTTTTACACCACTTAGACTTACGCACCCATTACTGAGCGTGAAACTGGCTCGCAATCTTGGCAATTCGCTTGCCATAGAGACGTGCCGTTTCCAAATCGCCACTGTTGACTTCGTCGGCACCGGCATCGGATGGCGTTTGCATCATAGCGCCAGCGAAAGACCCCACATAATTAACGTCATTGCGCTGTGCGGACTTGGCGTTGGACGGCATGAGCCCTGTTCCAACCCACACTCCGCAGTGCTGCATCGCTAAGGTGAAGAAATAATGAATGGTGGAATGCTTGTCGCCATTCATGGTGGCCGAATTTGTGAATCCACCAAACAGTTTGTTCTTCCATTGTTGCGTAAACCACGCCTTCGAACTGGCGTCGGCAAATTTCTTAAATTGCCAGCTCACCGAGCCCATGTACGTGGGCGACCCAAAAACGATCGCATGGGCTTCTTGAAGCACCGCCCATTGCGCATCGGTCAAATTGCCCTCGGCGTCAATCGCAACCAAGGTGCCGTTTGCGCCTGCGGCAACCGCTTCCGCTTGTTTTGCCGTATGGCCGTAACCACTGTGATACACCACCGCTACTTTAGTCATCGTCATCACTCCTCGTTTAATTAAATATCGATTTCACATCGTCCAAAGCGTGAATTGCAGCGTCTATCTCCTTCTTGCTCAACTTGCTGAAGGCTTGCTCTAAATAGGCCAAATGCTCGGGAAACGCTTTTTTAAACAATTTCTCGCCCGACTTGGTCAAGCCGATTTTGCAACTGCGGCCGTCCTCGTGATTCGCAATCCGTTCAATCAACCCCTTGGCCTCCAGCCGTTCCAACACGCCGGTCATGGTGCCTTTTAAAATGAGGGTCTTTTCTCCCAATTCCTTGCACGTCATGGGCGGCTGGTTTCCCAAGGTCGCGAGGATGTCAAATTGAGTCATGGTCAACCCCAGGGCTTTGACGTGCCGGGTCGAATAATCTTCAAACGCTTGAAACGTTGACGCCAGCCCTTTGATTAAAGCCAGATAACTCATGACGCGCCATCCCAATTAGTTCGTGCACGGACTATATTAGTACGAACTCGTACTAATTGCAAGCAGTCCAATTGCACCCCAACAGTCCGCTGACCAAATCCGCGGCGGCCGCCACCGCAAATCCGGGCAAAAAAAAGGGGGCTGACGCCCCCTTTTCATCCTCCACGAGGACTAGACGTCCGGTGAAATGTTACATATGCACCGACTTCGAGTGCATCAAACCGGTGTTCTGTTTGGCGTACACTTCTTCCCAGAGATCTTCCGAACGCTTATCACGCGTCAACAACGATCCCAAGATGACCGCCAAGAACCCCAACGGGATCGAGAACAAGCCAGGGTTTTTCAACTCAATCATGGGTTTATCCAAACCCACAATCGACGTTTCTTGACCCTCAACCTTCTTCAGATCGTCATTGGCTTTTTTGACTGCCTTATCCAAAGCCGCGGTGTCTTTCTTGGCTTTTTCAACCACCGCCACATCTTCGGACTGCAGTTTTTCAGCCAAAGCCGCGCGTTTAGCGGGCTCCGCATCCAACACTTTATGCGCGCCCGCGCGCACCAAGGTGGGATAGGTCATGTTGGGCGATACCAAGGTTAAGCCCACCGCCACCACGGTGCCCACCACCATACCGGCCACCACACCACCGGTGTTGCACCGACGCCAGTACAAGGTGAGCAAGATGCACGGGAAGTTGGCACTGGCCGCAACGGCGAAGGCTAAGCCCACGAGGGCGGCCACGTTTTGACCTTTGGCGGCGACGCCAATCGCAATCGCCAGCGCGCCGACCACCACCGTGGCAACACGCGCCGTGCGCACTTGCGACTCGGCCGACACCGACTCCCCCGCGTGCACCACGCCGACCCACAAGTCGTGCGCGATCGCCGAGGCCGAGGCCAACACCAAGCCCGCAACCACCGCCACGATGGTCGCAAACGCCACCGCTGAGACGAAGGCAAACAGGAAGTTCCCCATCATGGACTGACTGCCACCACCCAAGTATTGGGCCAACAACGGCGCGGCCATATTGCCGCCCGCGTCCACGCCAGCAATGGTGGGAGGCGTCACGAGTTTCGCGGCGCCGAATCCCAAAATCAGGGTCAACACGTAAAAGCCACCAATAATCACCATCGCCCAAATCACAGACTTACGCGCTTGTTGAGCGGTTGGGACTGTGAAAAAGCGCATCAAAATGTGCGGCAAGCCTGCGGTACCAAACACCAAGGCAAGGCCCAACGACAGTTGATCGATGGGCGACTTGAGGTACAAGCCGGGTTCTAAGAAACGTTGGCCCAGCTCCAGTGCCGACATGTTCGCGGCGGGATCACCCACCTTGGATTTGACCCACGCCTGGATGGTCGGATCGTTGACGACGTCGCCCAAAAAGCCCGGGAGTGAGAACCCGTACGGGGCCCACACCAGCGCCACCAACACCAACGACGCGACCACCAATAAGATGGCTTTGATGACTTGGACCCACGTGGTGGCCACCATGCCTCCAAAGAGCACGTAGCTGAGCATCAAAATGCCGACCACAATCACCGAGGTTTCGTAGTCGATGCCGATGAGCGTTTTCACCAACACCCCACCCCCGACCATTTGCGCGGTCAGGTAGAAGGTCGATACGGTAATGGTGCTCAACGCCCCCACAATGCGGGTGGCTTTGGGATCATTACGGTAGGCCAAAATATCGGCCAAGGTGTAGCGTCCGATGTTGCGGCACGGCTCGGCCATCAGCAGCAGCACCGACACGTAGGCCATCAACCAACCCACTGAATACATAAAGCCGTCGTAGCCATTGAGCGCGATTAATCCAGCAATGCCTAAGAACGACGCGGCCGACAGGTAATCCCCCGCAATCGCCCACCCGTTTTGGAAACCCGAAATGCCGCCCCCCGCGGTATAAAAGTCCGACGCGGTTTGCACCCGTTTCGCCGACCAGTAGGTGATGTACATCGTCAGCGCGATCACCGTGCCGAAGACCAAATAAATTAACCAACGATACTCGTCGTTTGCGCCCGCGCCATCCGCCATCGCGGTGCTGGCAATACTGCCCAAGGCAGTGGCCATCAAAAATTTCTTAAAAGCAGTCATGATTATTCCTCACTGTTTCGAGGTGTATGCAGCACAGATTTCTTCACTCAACGGATCAAATTGCTCATTGGCAATTTTGGTGTAGATCCAGGCGACGACCCCCACATACACAAACTGACTGAGGGCAAATAAGATGCCCACATTCACCACACCCCAGACTTTGATTTTAAAAATCTCGGGGTAATATCCGGCGCCGATCGGCAACGCAAAGTAGTAAATCACCGTGAGTACCATCAAACTCCATAACACTCGACTTTTGCGACGATGCAATTCTTCAAAGCGCGGATCTTTAATAACGTGAGACCAATCCACTGAACTATGCTGACTCATGTATTCACCCCTCATTCCCTGTTGTAGTGTTTCCATGCCATTCGACGAAGCGGACGTGTACTTGTCTGGGCGACACCTGATCGTACGGAATAAACCGCCTTTTTACAAGCAGGGAAATTCACACCTCGTCGGAATGACTAAAATTGGGCAACAGCACTTGCCTCGGAGGAATTATTATTGAACACTAGTGCCATGCAACGAAAATGCTGTTGCGCAACAAACAAAGCGGGCAGCGGAATATTTTTTGCGCTGCGTCATTTATAAGGATTGGTTATGAGTCAAGTACACCCGGTTCCAAAATCATTTGCATCACAAGCGGTGGTGACCGCTGAACGTTATCAGCGCGATTATCAGCGCAGCGTTCAAGACTCACAGGCGTATTGGAAAGAAGTGGCGCACACCTTGGATTGGACAAAACCATTCACCAAAGTCAAAGACGTGTCCTTTCATGCGGACGATTTTCACATTAAGTGGTTTGAAGATGGTGAATTGAATGTGGCCGCCAACTGCTTAGATCGCCATCTCGACACCAAGGGCGATCAACTGGCGATCATTTGGGAAGGAGACGACCCGGGATTCGTGCGCAAAATCACGTACCGCGAACTGCATCGCGACGTGTGCAAATTTGCCAATGTTTTAAAAACTCTAGGCGTCACCAAGGGCGATCGGGTCACCATTTATTTGCCCATGATCCCCGAAGCGGCCATTGCCATGTTGGCCTGCGCCCGCATTGGCGCCATGCACTCTGTGGTGTTTGGCGGCTTCTCCCCAGAGTCGCTCGCCAGCCGAATCAGTGACTGTCAATCAAAAATCGTCATCACCGCGGACGAAGGATTGCGAGGCGGCAAGAAAGTCCCCCTCAAAGCCAACGTGGATGCCGCGCTGGCCATCGAGCCTCAACACGGCGTCGAGCACGTCGTCGTGGTCCATCGCACCGGCAGCCACGTGCCCTGGATGACCGGTCGCGATCTGCACTACAACAGCATCATGGCGATGGTGAACGCGGATTGCCCGGCGGTCCCGGTCAACGCCGAACACCCGCTCTTCATTCTGTACACCTCTGGCTCTACCGGCAAACCCAAAGGCGTGTTGCACACCAGTGGCGGCTATTTGGTGCACGCCAAACACACCTTCGAAACCGTCTTTGACTACAAGCCCAGCGATCTATTCTGGTGCACCGCGGACGTGGGTTGGGTGACGGGTCACACGTATGTGGTTTATGGACCCCTGGCCGCCGGCGCCACCGTTTTGATGTTCGAAGGGGTCCCCAACTATCCAGACGCCGGTCGATGTTGGGACATTTGCGATCGGCACGGGGTGACGATTTTTCACACCGCTCCGACGGCGATTCGAGCCTTGATGCGCGAGGGCGATGAATTCGTAACGCGCTATAAGCGCTCAAGCATTCGCTTGCTGGGATCGGTCGGCGAACCAATCAACCCGGAAGCGTGGGAATGGTACTACCGCACCGTGGGCGACGGCCGTTGCCCCATCGTCGACACCTGGTGGCAAACCGAAACCGGCGGCGTGCTCATCACGCCGTTCCCGGGGGCCACCGACCTAAAGCCCGGCGCCGCTTCCATGCCCTTCTTCGGCGTTCAACCGGCCATTGTTGACGGTGAAGGAAAAATCTTAGAGGGCGCCACGGAGGGAAACTTAGTCCTACTGGATTCCTGGCCCGGTCAAATGCGCACCGTTTATGGCGATCACGCGCGCTTCATCGACACGTACTTTAAAACCTTCCCCGGCATGTATTTCACCGGCGATGGCGCGCGTCGCGATGAAGACGGCTATTACTGGATCACGGGCCGAGTCGACGACGTGATCAACGTCTCCGGACATCGCATGGGAACCGCGGAAGTCGAAAGCGCGCTCGTCGCACACTCGGCGGTTGCCGAGGCCGCTGTGGTGGGCTATCCCCACGACATCAAAGGTCAGGGCATCTACGCCTACGTGACTTTAAAAGCGGACATTCAGGGAACCGATGAACTCATTAAAGAACTCAAGCAAAGCGTCCGCATGCACATCGGCGCCATTGCTGTTCCGGACATCATTCAGTGGGCTCCCGGTCTACCCAAAACGCGCAGCGGCAAAATCATGCGGCGTATTTTGCGAAAAATCGCCGCCAATGAAATTGACTCATTGGGCGACACCTCAACGCTGGCAGACCCCTCGGTGGTCACGCATTTGGTTGACAATCGAGCCAAAAGCTAACGCGTCCACGACGCGCGAAAACCGCTGACTGAAAGGCCTCCTCACGGAGAAGAGGCTTTTTACAGCGGTTTTCACCCTTCAATCGAGCACTTGCTTTACACTAGAGCGTCCATATCAGAAGGTGATTTATGCAAATTCAAAAAGACGCCGTGGTGAGCATGCATTACACGGTCAACGATTCCAAAGGCGAACTCATTGACAGTTCCGAAGGTCAAGCGCCGATGGCGTATTTACACGGTGCGGGCAATATTGTGGAAGGGTTGGAGCAAGCCCTCGAGGGCAAAAGCGTCGGAGATAAAATCGACGTCACTTTGACTCCGGAAAACGCGTATGGCTCCTATCAACCCAAATTGGTGCAACAGGTCGCTCGTAAAGTATTTGAAGGGGCCACCGTTGAAGTGGGTCAGCGCTTCCAAGCTCAGACGTCCCAAGGACCGCGCATGGTCACGGTGACCGAAGTGAAAGGCGACTTGATCACCATTGACGGCAATCATCCCTTGGCGGGACAAACCTTACACTTTTCAGTGGAGATCATTGAGGTTAGAGAATCAACCGCTGAAGAACGCGACCACGGTCACGTTCATGGCGAACACGGCCATCAGCACTAACCGCTAAGGCGGCGAGAATGGATTTGATCCATTCTCGCTAACTTAAAACCAACTCGACCGCCTTATCAACGTGTAACGCGGTCATATCCCACAACGGAATATCGGGACAGTGATGTTGTTGAATCAACAACGGTATCTCAGTGCACCCCAAAATCACTCCCTGAGCACCCTGCTGATGCAAACGAGCGATGATTCGCAAGTAATCGTGTCGAGCCTGATCGTTAAACTCGCCTGCGCACAACTCATTAAAAATAATCTCATCGACTCGGCGCTGCGACAATTCATCGGGAACCACGACGTCGATGCCAAAATGCTTCCAAAAACGGTGTTTCGCATGGGTACCGCTCATCACCGCTTGCGTGCCCAATAAGCCCACACGCCCAAAGCCCTGCGCACAGATCGCGTGCGCCGTGGGATCAACAATATGCAAAAACGGAATGCGCACATCACGAATAAAGCGCTCCGACACCGTATGCAAGGTATTGGAAACACAGATCAACAAATCGGCGCCCGCTCGCTCCAACCAAAGCGCTCGCTCGGCCAAATAGTCGCCCAGCTCGTCCCAACGGTTTTCTTTGACGCCACGCGCGGCGAGTGCAAAGTTCATGGAATTGATGAGCAACTCGGCCGTATTCAAGCCCCCGGCCCGATCCTTGATCGCGCGATTGAGACGACGGTAATAATCGGCGGTCGCTTGATCGCTCGACCCCCCTAAAATTCCAATGCGCTTCATTGGCACGACGTCAATCATCTTGCACATCCTTGCAAACGGGGCTCTCTCGGGAAGACTATACTAACGCAGCGCCGACCATCCGCACGAGCGCGCGATCCGCGCCCGCCCACTGAGCACTCACCGCTCCAGCGGCCTTTACAAAATCAACCTCCGCCCCAATGAAAAAGGGCCCGGACAGGTCCGAGCCCTCATCGCCATACCGGCCTCCCCCAAGGGCAGACCGATTCGCGGCGCCAATCAGAACTGAACCGCTTTGAAAGGCAAGTTTAAGTCCTGCGCAACCGCCTCATGGGTAATGGCGCCCTGATGGACGTTGAGGCCTAAGGCCAGCGCCGCATCGTCTGCCAACGCCTTGTGCAGTCCCTTGTCGGCCAAAGCACGCACATAAGGCAGCGTGGCGTTGGTCAGTGCGTACGTCGACGTGCGCGGCACCGCTCCGGGCATATTGGTCACACAATAATGAATGATGCCATCGGTGGTGTAGGTGGGGGTCGCGTGGGACGTGGGCTGACTGGTTTCAAAACACCCGCCTTGATCAATGGCGATGTCCACAATCACCGAACCCGGCCGCATATTTTTCAACATCGCGCGGGTGACCAGCTTCGGTGCGGCGGCCCCGACCACCAACACGGCGCCAATGACCAAATCCGCGTCCCGCACCAAACGCTCAATGGCGTCTTGGGTGGAAAAAACGGTTTTAATGCGGCCGTGAAACTGGACGTCGAGTTCACGCAACCGCGGCACCGAGCGATCCACGACGGTCACGTCTGCTCCTAAACCCACTGCCATCTCTGCGGCATGCGTTCCAGACACGCCGCCACCAATGACCACGACTTTGCCCGGAGCCACGCCCGGCACACCGCCCAACAGCACGCCCGAACCGCCGTTGGCTTTTTGCAGAGCCGTGGCGCCGACTTGCACACTCATCCGTCCGGCGACTTCACTCATGGGCGTTAATAGCGGCAAGGTGCGATTGGCCAACATCACCGTCTCATACGCAACGCAGCTGGCGCCGGAGGCCATCAGCGCTTCGGCTTGCGGCTTGTCTGCCGCCAAATGCAAATAGGTGAACAACACATGGTCTTTGGTGAGCATCTGACATTCGGGCAACTGCGGCTCTTTGACCTTGACGATCATTTGCGAGTTCTTAAACACCTCCGCCGCCGTTTTGGCGATGCTGGCGCCAGCGGCTTCATACGCTTGATCGCTCTCACCGATGCCGGCGCCGGCGTTGGTCTCAACCAACACGCTGTGCCCCGCCGCGACCATTTCACGCACACCAGACGGGGTCATCCCGACGCGATACTCGTGTGTTTTGATTTCCTTTGGAACTCCGATGCGCATACGACCCCCGATTGAAAGAAAGCACCACTTTAACTGCCCTGAACCACAGAAAAATTGCAAATGCATCGCAACAAAAGGCAATTAAATAACAGAAAATGTTAAATTTTTATAAAAAATCGCTATAATCTGCCAATGAAACTGGACCGCTTTGATCACAGCCTACTGACCATCCTTCAAAACGAAGGCCGCATCACCAACAGCGAATTGGCCCAACGCGTTGCGCTGTCTGAGTCCGCCTGCCTGCGACGCGTCAAAGCCTTGGAAAGCCATGGGCTCATTGAAGGCTACACCGCACGACTCAATCAACACAAAGCTGGCCTGGGCGTCAATGTGTTTGTGTCCATTACGCTTGAACGCCAGGAACGCGCTGATTTGGAGGCCTTTGAAAAAGCCGTGCGGCTGGTTCCTGAAATCATGGAATGTTATTTGATGAGTGGCGATTATGATTATTTGCTCCGCGTTGTCGTCGCCGACACCGCCGACTTCGAACGCCTGCACTCGCGCCAGCTCACCGCCTTGCCCCACGTGGCGCGGGTGCATTCAAGCTTCGCACTCCGGACCGTTCAACGCTCGAAAGTACTGCCGATTCGACCGTTCACCTAAGGGCCTCACGGTCTCTCAAGCCCTTGTGGATTGCAGAGGTTTCCGATTTTGCTAAACTAAGCGCACTGGGGTGGCTTTCAGCCTGAGACGCGATTGGCGCGAACCCATTGAACCTGATCCGGGTAATGCCGGCGTAGGAAGTACGATGACGCACACACCTCCCCCCATGGGCGCGCTCCCATTCCCACCGCGTGCACCTCAACACCACGCGTTCAATGACCTAAACGGCCCGAACAAAACGCATCGCTGGCGCCTGGGCGTGTGCATTGCGCTGCTGCTAATCAACCCCTGGCGCGGCGCCCAGGCCACGGAGTCCGGCGGGGACGTGACGGCGGGCAGTCTCGGCGAAATCGTCGTCACGGCCGGTTTGCGAGATCAACCCCTCGAGCAAATCAACGCCAGCACCACGGTCATCGATGCCACCACAGTTCATCAGTCTCAGGCCGTCCACTTCGAGGAACTGTTGGGGCAATTGCCCAACGTCAACTGGGCGGGCGATACGCAACGGCCTCGCTATTTTCAAATTCGGGGTTTGGGGGAATTGGAAGAGTATCAGGGCGCCCCCAATCCGTCGGTGGGCGTACTCATCGACGACATGGATTTTTCAAGCATTGGCGGCGTCGCGAGCTTGATCGACGTCGACCAAGTCGACGTGCTGCGTGGACCACAAGGCACCGCCTTTGGCGCCAACGCCTTGGCGGGACTCATTTACCTGACCAGCCACGCCCCTACCCCCGACCTGGAGGCCGCCGCCGGCGCGGCGGTCGGCAACGAGAACACCCACATTGAACGTGGAATCCTCAATCTGCCCACGAGCGCACTGCCGGGTGGCGTACGACTGGCGATGGAGCGCTTGGATACGGATGGCGCCTATCACAACGCGTATTTAAATCGCAACGACACCAATGGCCGTCACGACACCACCGCACGACTCGCCGCACAGTTCACCCTCTCGCCCAATGTGGAGTTAGCCGCTCACTGGCTGCACGCGCAATTCAATGATGGCTACGATGCGTGGTCGCCCGAGGGCGGGCGCACCACGCATTCCGACCAACCCGGGGTCGACCAACAAACGTCCGATGGCTACTCCCTCAAACTCAACGCGCGCCTGGATGAGCGTAACCACCTCAGCGTTCTCAACAGCGCGGTGGTCAGTCGCCTGGTGTATTCCTATGACGGGGACTGGGGCAACGCGACCTATTGGGCGCCGTACACCGATCAATTCTCAGAAACGCAACGCCGCGAACGTCGCAGCGAAAGCACCGACGTGCGTTGGTCCAATGACCGCTCGGCGCAACAAGGCTGGCGCCTGGGGCTTTTCCATCAAACCTTACGCGAATCGTTGAATGATTTAAGCGTCGGCATGAGCGCGGATCCAATTAACGGCCCCTATCAACAAAATCTGCAAACGTTAAGCGTCTTTGATTCACAATCCACTGCTCTTTACGGCCAAATCGATCAACCCCTGCAACGCGGTTCACTCTCCGTAGGCCTGCGCGCGGAACACCACCAAGCCTCGTATCAAGACCACGTCAACGATGCAATCGCCGATGAATTGACCTCGCATCAATTTAAACCCGTCGATCATTTGTGGGGCGGGCATCTGAGCCTCACGGAACCGTTAAGGACCTTCGCCATCGGCTCGACGGAGTTTCCCGATGGGCACGTCAACCTCACGCTCGCCCGGGGTTATAAAGCCTCTGGCTTTAATTTGAGCAATGGACTGCCAGACAACGCGTTGACCTACAAAGCGGAAAGCGACCTCAACGTCGAAGCGGGCATCGACTTACGCTCGCGCGATCACCGTCTGCAGTGGAAAGCGGACCTCTTCCGCATGACCCGCCAGGACGCGCAAATCAAAACCTCCTACCAAAGCGATCCCACCAACCCAAACACCTTTGTGTTTTACACCGGCAACGCCGCCAACGCGTGGCACCAAGGTCTGGAAAGCGAACTGACCGTTCGATGGAGCGACACCCTCAGCAGCCTGTGGCGAATGGGGCTGTTAAAAACCCAATTCACGCACTTCACCACCTTAGGCGATGCCCAACAAATCGAATCCCGAGAATTGGCCCATGCCCCACACGTCTCGGGGTCATTGGCATTAACCTATGCACCCAACGCCGCGAATTTTCTGCGCATCGAGTGGTCGGGCATGAGCGGCTATTATTACGATCTGCCGCCCAACGAGTCCCGCTCTCAAGCCTACGTGTTAACGCACCTCAGCCTTGGCAAAAAATGGCACGACTGGGAGGCGACGTTGGGGATACACAATGTATTCAATCAAAACTACACCGTTCGGGGCTTTTACTTTGGACTGGTCCCACCGGATTACAACCCGACCGTGTACACCCAGCTGGGCGAGCCGCGCTTGATCCGCTTGGATCTGAATTACCATTTCAACAGCCCACGTGGACCCTAAGGCCGCTTAGTCGTAGACGCGCTCAACCAACGCACTCCAACCCGTCAGGATGGAGTGACTGGACCGATTCGACCAGGCCGCGATTTGCTCTAAGGAGATTGACTCCCCATTGGATTCGCCCAAAACGGTCATCCACTGACCCACTTCCGGCACGGGCTGATCATCGCGGTTAATCACAACCGTCATCAAGTCCATCGACACGCGACCCACAAGGGGATACCGGTGCCCATTGAACAACACGTGCCCACGCTCTATGCGCTCACGCGGAAACCCATCGGCATAACCCAAACCCAAGGTCGCCACCGTTGTGCCCGCGGCCACCCGATCGGTGGCGCCGTAGCCGATGGGGTGAGCGCGCGCGAACGTTTTCACTTGCAAGACGCGCGCTTCCACGCTCACCACGGGTCGTATCCAATCTTGCGCCACCGCCGAGGGCTGCCCCCCGTAGAGCGCCAAGCCCGGGCGGACCATCGAGCCCCAGCGAGCCGGCGCCAGGTTCAAACCCGCTGAGTTGGCTAAGGACGTACGCGCGTTGGGTACGCTCTGGTGAAACCGTTGAAAGCTGTGCCACTGCGCATCGTTCATCGGATGCGCGGGATCATCCGCACAGGCCCACTGCGACAACAACCACACGTGGGGGTGTTGCGCGATTTGTTGAACGAAACTGGGCTGCGCAAACCATTGCGCCTCGTCAATTCCGGCTCGACCAATGCCGGTATCGACTTGCACGCACCACGGCAACGTGGGCGCTCGATCGCGCCACACACGCCACTCGTCAACGCTGTTGAGAACCGGCGTCAAACGATGAGCCAACGCCTCTTCCGGATCATCGCCAGCCCCTTCCAAGACAAAAATGGCGGCCTCCGCGACGTGTTCGCGCAGCAACAACGCTTCGCTCATGCTCGCCACAAAAAAATCCCGACAGCCGGCGGCGGCCAAGGCGCGCGCGACGGGCAGCAAACCCAATCCATAGGCGTTGGCCTTCACCACCGCGGCCACCGTACTGGGCTTGGCGGTGGCCACGATGGTTTGAAAGTTTGCGCACAGGTGACGCAGGTTAATCTTAAGCCGCACCGTCGAGTGGTGAGAATTTACAAGTCCGGCCACAATCCCCCAACCTCCGCTCGAAGAATAAAAAGCGCACATTCGGCATTGTAGACCTTTCTAAGAGGCACCGCTTCTGATACCTTTGAGCGGTTTCAAAGGCACGGAGTAGGCCATGCAAAATGATGTCCAAGTCGATCTCGAGAATTTGTACAAAGAAGAAACGTTCACCGACCGCAAAGTGGGAACGATCCGCGTGCTCACGCCGGTGGATGTGAACGGCCAACCCGACGCCTCGCGCACGAAAATCTTTACCGGTCAGGTCTCGGTCATGACCCCCATGGGGACCTTGCCGATTGGATTTGAAATTGACGCCAAAGAACTCAAAGACGCGTGGCCACAATTTGGCGAAGCCGCCCAAAAGGCGGTTGAAGACACCATGCGTGAAATTCAACAGATGCGCCGCGAACAAGCCTCCTCGCTGGTCATTCCAGACGCCGCGGGTGGCATGGGCGGGATGGGTGGATCACGGCTAAAACTGCCGTAATCAGTCAACGCCTCTAGGCCCGACGGGAGGGGCTCGTCGGGACGACCTCAGACGATTGGCTGGGCGGGGCGCGTCATCGTGCCCATTCGGCGAGAGCCGTCAAACCGCGCTCGTCTTCCCAAAGACCACCACTTCAAAAATAATTAAGCCCCAGAACGATTCACGAACCGTGAATCATTTCTGAGGCCTAAATTCATCACAATCAAAGGCGTCGATTGCGGTTTCGCAACCGGCGCCTTTAAAACGCGATTACCAGCGACCACCACCGCCGCCGCCACGGTGTCCACCACCGCCGCCGCCGCCACGATGTCCGCCACCGCCGCCACCACCGGTGCGTTCTTGGGCTTCGTTAACACGCAGCGGACGACCGCCCATGTTGAAACCGTTCAACGACGCAATGGCTTTCTGAGCATCGGCGCTCGACATTTCCACGAAGCCAAAGCCACGAGGACGACCCGTTTCACGGTCGTTGATGAGCGCGACCGACTCTACCGCACCGTGTTGCTCAAAGAGCCCACGGACAGAAGCTTCGTCAGCTGAGAAAGGCAAATTACCAACATAAATTTTAGTCATACAATCAAACACTCACTAAACAGTCGCCGCACGCCGAAGCGCTTGGCAACTAAACAATCAACGATTATCCGGAACCTCACACAAACTCGGATTGAGTCAATGGACGTCTGTCTAACCGCACCCTTAGGTCGATACACGTATCGCTTTGCGGGCTGCACCTTAAAGACAAAAACCGTCAGGCGAGGCTTAAAAGAGAACACGAAGCACGAACCGAGCTGCCACTTTAGCCTAAAAACAGACCGGATGCCAGCGTCCTTGGGGGCTAATTGGTTGAAAAATTTAAATAAATGGCCATTCCGAGGCGAAACGACCCCGATTTAGCCCGGTTCAGGGATTGGCGTCAGGGGTCGTAGAATGACGCCTAAGCCGCAAATACACCCACCGCTCGAGCGGCCTACCGATGGTGAGCGCAATGGCTGCGAAGGCGCTAATAATGGCCACAAGCTCAATCAAGCCCAACCCACACAGGATTCCCAAGGCCGCCACAAACCACACCATGGCCGCGGTGGTTAAGCCGACCACATGGACGGACGCCTGCCGATGCAAAATAACCCCGGCGCCAATAAAGCCAATGCCCGACACAATGCCCTGAATCGTGCGCGTCAGGGCGTCCAGATTCCCCGGCGCAATCCATCGCATGGCGATCACCAGACCCGCCGTGGACAAGGCCACCAAGGATAAGGTCCGAACCCCAGCGGCCCGATTGTGCAAATTGCGGTTAATGCCGAAGGCCACCGCCACCAACAACGCCATCGCCAAACGTTGAAGAACATCCATTTCAGTCAGATCAGTCATAGATTTTCCCACCCGGCAACCGTATTAATCCTGTTCATGCTGTCGCGCTCAATCGGCTCGGTCGCGAACCGATTGAGCGAATGGCGGCCTGCCGACTCCAATCCATCCAGAACCACCCCATGGCTTTGGTTAAAATACCACGGATGAGGCGCCCCTTTTTAAGCCGCCGCAACCGTGGAGAGTTTTGTGTCCAGCGTTAAAATTTCTCGCCTTCGATGTGTCACCGATGCCCGAGGCTTATTGTTTGAGCCCTTAGACGACCAAGGACTGACCCGGCAACGCAACGTCCACGTGGTCATCAGCGAACCGGGGGTCATTCGCGGCAATCACAAACACCTCAAAGGGTCCGAAGTGGCCGCGGTTCAAGGCCCCTGCCTAGCGCGATTTGAGGAACATGGCGTGGTGAGCGAGCATCGGATTCCGGCGGGCGAAGTGTGGCAATTTGAAATTCCGGCCGGGGTGGCGCACGCTTACCAAAACACCGGCTCGGGACCAACCGTGTTGGTGGGATTCAATACGGAAGTCCACGACCCCGCGGCATCCGATACGCAACGCGTTAGTTTATTGAGTTAAACCAATCGATCGCTGGCGCGCCGCCGGGCGTTGATGACACCGCAATGCGCGGCTGAGCCAGTCCAGACCGACCATCCGCGGTGATCGTTTACACCGCGCGATTGGTTTTATGTACCGGCACGCTCCGCCCGGATCCGCTGCACCGTCCAACCCACCAAGCCGGAGATGACCAGCAACAATAAGCCCATCAAAAAGGCCAACACCGGGTGAAAGCGCCAGGCTTCTCTTAACCCCGCCACCACCCCCACTGGAGTGCTCAACAGCAGTATTGGTTTCGCTATTTTCACTGAATTTCGCCTAAACGTCTTAACGGATGACTTAAATCATAAAGCACGGTAATCTTGCCAGAGGTGACCCCACTTGGAAAGTCTTTTATGAGCAGATTCAGCAGATCGCTGTGGACCGCGCCCTTGGCCATGGTCCTTGGCATGAGCCTGATTTCGAACGCTATTGCGGACGACGCGAAACGTCTGCGCATCATCAGCTGGGCCGACTATGTTCCTGCCAGCGTCATCGCGGATTTTAAACGTGAGACGGGCATTCAGGTTGAGGTGACGCTGTCGAATAACGAGGAAATGATTTCCAAACTCCGCGCCACCGGCGGTGCGGGCTATGATTTGGCGCAGCCCTCTCAAGATCGCATCCTCGGGCCGCTGCAAGAATTTCACTTGTACAAACCATTGGACTTATCCAAGATTCAACTGAACCAATTCAAACCGGAATTGGTCGAGATCATTCGAAAAAACGCGACGCTCAACGGCCACTTATACGCCTTGCCTTATGTCTACGGCACGGAAGGATTGGTCGCCAACACCAAGTTCACCAAAATCAGTGACTACACCGATTTGTGTCGACCTGAATTAAAGGCGCGCACCGCCGTTCGACTCAAACGCCCCACCCTAATGGCCTTCGCGTTTGCAACCCATCACGACCCGTTTGCGCTGTATTCCGATCCCAAAGCGTATGCCGCATTAATGAATGAAGTGGGCGACACCTTAATTAAGTGCAAAGCCAATTTTAGATTTTTCTACGACAACAAAGATCAATTGCTCAACGGCGTTCGCAGCAACGAAGTCTATGCCGCAATGATGTGGGATTCCGGCGCGTGGGCTTTAAATCGAGACAATCCTGCGATCACATTTGTGAACCCCAAATCCGGCGCAATCGCGTGGATGGACACGTATGTGATTCCCGCTAAAGGCAAGAATGACGCCGGCGCATACGCCTGGATAAACTATACGATGCGTCCAACGGTTGCCGCACAGATCGCCAAATCGATTGGCAACTTCACCGCCTCTCAAGGCGCGGATGAGTTAATGGACCCCAAACTGAAAGCTCAATACAAAGCCGCTTTTCCCAATGGCCTCACCAACGTGCGTTGGTACCCCGCGATTCCTGCTGGCATTGAGGAAATCGAAGGCAAAGTATTGGATCGGGTTAAGGCTGCACCCTAATGCACACTCTGGATTTAGAAACTCACCAATTGGTCAAACGTTTCGGATCGCACGCCGCCGTCCAGGGCGTTGATTTGTCGATTGAGCGCGGTCAGTTTTTCTCGATATTGGGCCCCTCCGGCTGCGGCAAGACAACGCTGCTGCGCTTAATAGCGGGATTCATTCAACCGGACGAGGGGCGGTTGATCATTGGTGGCAAAGACATGCGCGGCATTGGTCCAAATCAGCGCCCGGCCACCATGGTCTTTCAGCAATTGGCCTTATTTCCCATGATGAACGTCGGAGAAAACGTCGCCTACGGATTGGCCCGGCGCGGCATCTCCAAAAAGGAACGCGTCGCCAAAGCCGAAGCCATGTTGGCTCGCGTGGGCTTGCCCAATGTGTTCAGCAAAGGGGTCGACCAACTCTCCGGCGGTCAACGGCAGCGCGTTGCCATCGCCCGAAGCTTGGTTTTGGAACCAACTCTTTTGTTGTTGGATGAACCCCTTGGCGCCCTCGACATCAAATTGCGCGAACACATGAAAGTGGAGTTAAAAAAACTTCAATCGGAATTAGGCACAACGTTTATTTACATTACTCACGACCAATCCGAAGCGTTGGTCCTATCGGATCAAGTGGGGGTTATGAATCAAGGCCAATTCGAGCAAATTGGCACGCCACAACAATTATATTATTCACCCGCGACGCCCTTTGTGGCGGGGTTTGTCGGCTCAAACAATCGCTTTGAAGCCCGTGTGAGCGGCCGACGAGATTCGCTTGTGACGGTCAGCACCAGCGAGGGATTTCGTTTTGATTCCGTCAGTCCAAAGAATTTGCACGTCGGTGCCGCCGTTGAAGCATTTGTGCGTCCAGAGGCCATACAACTGATTCGAGCGACCGCCGCCACGGAACACAGCCCTCGCGCAAAAATCCTCAGCGTGTTGTTTGATGGCGCCAATTCCACAATCTTAGTGAAAGAGCTGCAGACGGGCTTAGAATTGCGAGTGGCGCTGCCCCAAACCGGAGTGTTTGCCGATCTCAAAGCAGGCGATGTGATCTGTTTTTCGATTGACCCCCTGCAAACCATCTGCCTCTAACTATGCGCAAACTCACGCTCACCGTCCTGTTGATTCCGCCAATACTGTGGCTAGGACTGCTGATTGTTTTGCCTCACGTTCAACTGCTGGCCTTATCTCTGCGGGAACGAATGGAGGTCGGGGTGTACGCCTACAACCTCAATCAATACAAAAGCTTCTTCACGGAAACTGTTTTTCTAGAGACCTTTATACGAACTGCGATAATGTCCGCACTGGCCACTGCATTAACCCTGGTGATCGCACTTCCCATGGCCTGGATCATCGTCAAGATTGCCAAAGGGCGTGGCGCCTCAACGCTGTTCGTAATGTGCTTACTGCCGTTTTGGATTAGCGAGACCATTCGAACGCTCGGCTGGATGATTCTGTTGCGCGAATCGGGCGTTATTCCTCAGTTTTTGGTCGCAATTGGCGTCACCGCGCAACCGATTGAATTGCTGTACCACGACGCGACCATCATGATGGGCTTGGTATACACATCGATGTTGTTCATGTTAGTGCCGCTCATCAATGCCATAGAAACCTTAGACAATAGCCTCATCGAAGCGGCCTATAACTTAGGCGCCAATAACGCCGCCATCATCCGAACCATCGTCTTACCGCACGCACTACCAGGCATCACGGCCGGATGCATTATTGTGTTTATGTTGTGCCTGGGAAATTACCTCACGCCGACGCTCTTGGGCGGAACACATTCCCAATGGTTCACCGAACAAATCTACAACCAGTTCATCACTCGCTTTAACTGGGAGCAGGGTTCAGCGCTCGGATTCTTGCTCCTGTTGCTGTCAACCTTAATGATTGCGATTGCGCTTCGACTCAGCGGACAACGTTTTACGGACGTTATGAGGCGCGCATGATCCCGTCATTACCGCGCAGCACCGTTTTTAAAACTGGCACTTGGCTTTATTTGAGTGCGTTTTTGATTTTTTTGTTTTTGCCATTAATCACCGTGGCGGTGTTCGCGTTTAACGACGCGGCCTATCCAGCCCCGCCCTGGCACGGGTTTACCTGGGATTGGTTTTTAGGCAACGACGCAAAAAATCGAGTCGGCTTGCTGGCGGATGATGAACTGCTCAATTCGATTCTCACCAGCAGTATCGTCGCAAGCTTCGTTACTCTATTGTCGTTAAGCTTAGGAACGCTCAATGCCTTTTTGATGGAGCGAGTGAACTTCAAAGGCAAAACTCTCTTAGCAACCATGATTCTCGTTCCCATGGTGATTCCGGGCGTCATTTTGGGAATTTCGATCTTGGCGTTTGCGAGCAACTGTGCCGAACTCCTATCGCAATGGTTTGGCTGGGAATTAGAATGGTTACGACCCGGGCTACCGTTGGTTGTATTGGGACAATTTTCTTATATCGCCGCAATCAGCACACTGACGATTGCTGCGCGCCTCAAACGATTCGATCGCACCTTAGAAGAAGCCGCTTTAAATCTCGGCGCCTCGCGCATCGCGGTATTCGTGACGATACTCTTGCCGTTTTTAAGACCCGCACTGCTCGGCGCAGCAGCCATGTCGTTTTTAATGTCCTTTGAAAACTTCAACACCACCGTAATGCTGGTGGGTTCAGACGCTCCTTTAACCATTGAAATGTATGGCCGGATGCGGGAAGGCGCCACGCCCACCATCAACGCTGTTAGCGTTTTACTGATGTTGATGAGCGCGGTGATTGCGCTGACGTTGTTTCGACGGGATGAGCCGTCGAATCCCTAATCGGCTTGGCGATCAGCTCACCGACAGCTGGGTCAACACCTCATCAAGGCCATTGACCAATTGATTGATTTGATCGATTTGCGTCGCAGGCGAGATGAGCATCATGTTGTGGAATGGCGTGAGCAAGCTCCCTCGATTCAATAGACCCACGTGGATGGCCTTTTCGAGCAACGAGTCCGTCGCGACCATCACGTCGCGAGCCGTTTTAGGGACTTTTAGGCTCATCACAATTTCCACCCGCGCGCCCGATTGAATGACTTGCCAACGCAGTTGATGGCGCACAAAAACTGCGCGCAATTGCTGTGATAAATATTCCGCTTTTTGAATCATGGGCTCAAACACGCCGGGGTTTAGGTAATGCTGCAATACCGCCTCCATCGCCGCCAAACTCAGCGCGTTGGCCGATAAGGTGGTGCCAATGCCCGAATGACCCTCGGGCTTGTCACGCAGGACTTCGGTCAAACACTGGGAAATGGCGTCGGTAAATCCCCACACCGCCGCGGGCAAACCACCCGCAATGGGCTTACCAAACACTTTAAAATCGGGCTGCCAATCAAAGCGCGCGCCATAGCCGCCAGGGCCATTGGAGAGCGTGTGCGTCTCATCCAAAATAAGTGGCGTCACGGTATCGTAGGTCAACTCCCGAACCTGGTCCCAAAATCCAGGCTCGGGCTCGACCATGCCGCAGTTCGTCATCACCGGTTCCGCCAACACACACGCCACCCGGCGATCGCGTAAGGCCTGGCGTACGGCTCGGATGTTATTGAACTCCACGACACGAGCACGGTTTCGCAAATCACCCACTTGACCAATGAGCCCTGGGCGAGCCTTCACCCGACTGTTTTCCAAGGTCACCATCACATCTTCGACGGCGCCGTGATAGCACCCATCAAAAACCAACACCAGATCTCGCCCCGTAATGGCCCGCGCCGCTCGGATCGCAAACCGGTTCGCATCTGACGCGGACAACGCCATTTGCCAATGAGGCAACTTAAATCGCTCAACCAACAACGCACCCACCTGCGCGGCGCGTTGATCAACCAGCATGGTGCTCATGCCCTCGTGCAACTGATCTTCGATGGCTTTCACGACCAGGGCGGGCGAATGCCCAAATAACGCAGCGCTGTCTCCTAAACAAAAATCATTTAGGGATCGACCCTGAACCGTGGTAACAATCGCCCCCTGCGCTTTTTGAATGATTGGCCGTACCGGCCAATCCAACATCCAATGCATGGGCACGTTCTGATACCACCCGGAAACGGGTCCAACAGAATTGAGTTGCTCAGCCGCGTTAAACACAGACGACTCGCGCTCGACAAATCGCTCGATGCGCCCGCGCTGGAAGGGGTGCAATGACGCAGTCTCATCCGAATGTTCATTCAAGACCATAGTCATCGCCCCTGAACCGGCGTCCAAGGGGCGATGCGCATCGCCACCCACTTAGCCATAAAAATCATATTCCGTTGAACCGATCGACGCAAACAAATCATCAAACTCTCCACGACGATTGTGCGCAAAGGCCTGCAAAAATCGACGGTCCATATAATGCGTCAGCAGGGTGGATTGTTCGAGCCGATGCAGAGCAACCATCAAATCTTGCGGCATTGCGGAATCTAGACCTCCACTGGCGGTACGGCCCAACGGTTTTGTGGTGGGCAAGGTCTCGCTAAGACCATAGTGCATTCCCGCCAACACCGCAGCCATAACCAAATGAGGCGACGCGTCCGCTCCCGCGATGCGATGCTCGATCCGCATGCCAGATGGGGTTGCCAACGGAACCCTAAACGCCACACTTCGATTGTTGACACCCCATTCTCGAGTGGTGGGAACAAAATCGCCTTTGAAGCGTCGATAGGAATTGAAGTTGGGCGCGAATAACGCAAACGAATCCACCGTAAGCGCTTGCAGCCCAGCAACGGCTTGCTTTAGGCGCTTTTCCCCCGATTTTCCGGCAAAAATATTTTTACCATTTTGATCCAGTACGCTCACATGCAAATGCAAGCCGTTTCCGGGTTGATTGAGAAACGGCTTCGCCATAAAGCTCGCCTCGAGCCCAAACTGACGCGCCAACCCTTTAATGAGACGCTTTAACAGAACCGCGTGATCCGCAGCCTGCAGCGGATCGGAGACGTGTTGAAGATTGACTTCATATTGCCCCACTCCGTATTCGGACACCACACTGGAAACCGGCAAACCTTGAATTTCCGCCGCCTGGCGCACGGCCTCCAAAAACGGCTCCGCTTGTGAAACCGTATCCATCGACAGATTGGTCGCCTTAACGGTGGAGACGCCGGGTGGCGGCGCGGCCATGAGGCCGCCATGTGAATCGCGCTTCGGTTCGACCAAGTAGAACTCCAATTCACAGGCGACGACGGGCCTGCACTTTAGAGTTTGCCAGGATTTGACCACTTTATTGAGCACGTGCCGGGGATCACTGAAATGCGGCTTTGAATGCTCCAGATCACGTAACTCTCCCACAATTTGCGCGGTCGGCACTTTGGCCCACGGCACTTTACAGAGCATTCCCGGCAATGGTCGCACTGATCCATCGGGATCCCCATCGTCATAGCCCATGCCTAAAGCGTTATGTCCGTGCCCACGGACGTCTGCGATGTAGGCGGCCAACGAATACTGAATGCCAAACTCATACAACGTTTCGGCATCTTGTACGGGGATGCGCTTTCCAACCGCATGGCCGTTTACGTCAAAGACAAAGGCATCGATGTAAACAAGCTCTGGGTGTCGCTGATGAAACTGCTGCCACTCCGTTAACTTTGCAATTCTTCCAATTGAACTTTCATGCATGATATCCTCGCTCACCAATTCGCTCAGAGCCTATCTCTAAGCGCATAAAACAACATGGCCGCAACCAACGCGGGCGACCGAAACCATTGACCACCGGGAAATGCCGTACTCGGCAGTTGTGCCAGCCGTTCAAACACATCGCGATCCCCCAGCAAGGCCTGCGCCAGACTTTTGCCCACCATCGGCGCCAAGACTACGCCCAGGCCCGAAAACCCACTGGCGTTCATATAACCTGGATTCAATTCACGAATATAGGGCATTCGATTGGGCGTAATCGCCAACGTCCCGCCCCACGCGTAATCGAGAGCAACGCCTTTCAACTGCGGAAAGACTTTCTCTAAAAAGGGTCGAACAAAGGCGCCGATGTCGGATGGAAAACGATAGGAGTAGTTCTCTCCGCCACCGAAGAGCATTCGTCCATCCGCGGTTCGACGGAAGTAATTCACAACAAAGCGCGAATCCGAAACCGCGGCGTCTCGCTTAATCAAGGTTGATGCCCGCTCACCGAGCGGCACGGTCGTGGCGATAAAATTATTGATCGGCATTACCCGACGCGCCACTTTGGGCTCCAGCGCACCCAGATACCCATTTGCAGCCAACACCACGTGACTGGCCTCGATCACACCCCGCGAGGTCACAACGCGCTTAATCGCCGATTGGGTATCCAACGAGCGTACGCACACATCGGTGTACAGACGAGCCCCTTCACTCAATGCCGCGCGCGCAATCCCAAGCGTGAAATTCAATGGGTGCAGATGCCCACCTCTGGCATCAAAACAGCCGCCGTAATAGCCCTGAGCGGAGAGTTCGGTCTGCATTTGGTCTTTGGACCAATATTGCAGAGCGTCATAACCGTATTGGGTACTTAGATGATCCACATAGTGTTGAGTATCAACATCGTATTTAGCCTTGTGATTGACATGAATCAACCCCGGTTTGAAATCACACTCAATCTGATAACGCGCCAACAATTCGTCTAAGTGGCGACGCGCTTCCAACGCGTAGTCCCAGAGCTCATGGGCGCGGGCCACGCCAAATTGCGACTCTAACCACCACTGGTCTCGGCGCATCCCAACGTGAACCTGACCGCCATTGCGTCCCGAGGCCCCAAACCCGATATCCCCTTGCTCCAACACGCAAACCCGAACGCCCGCTCGTGCCAAATGGAGTGCGCACGACAAGCCGACAAATCCACCTCCAACAATGGCCACATCCACACGCGACTCGCTTAACCACGGCGTGGAAGCGGGTCTGCCACGCTCGGTGGCTCGATAATAGCTGTTCGCAGCAGGTGGTAAGGGATTCATCATTTAGGTCACCTGCATCAACTGTTCTTTGATGAGTCGCATGCCATCGCTAATGTCCTGCTTGATGGCCGCTTTTAATTTAATCGGATCGCGTTTTTGAATCGCTTCAAGCGCCAGTTCGTGTTGATCTTTTAAATTTTGGACACCCCATTGATTAATCACATAGCCTTGAAAAGGACCTGTTTGCAACCACAGCGTTTCAATTAAACGCAAGGTCACCGGCTGAGGATAAGCGCTGTATAACGTAAAATGAAAACCCGCATTGGATTGCATGTAGCGCGCAACGTTTTTGGTGCGCATAGCCAGATCAATGGCGTCATCGAACCGCTGGAGCTTTTGGAATGTAGAACGATTGATGGCCGGCAAGGCACGTGCGGCCGCTTCCGGCTCCAACAACTCTCTCATCAAACGAATTTCTTCAAAGCGCGATTCGGTCATTGGGGGGATCGCGATGCGCTTTTTTTCGTTAATCACCAAAGCACCCTCTGCCGCCAATCGGCCCAACGCTTCGCGAACCGGCATCGCACTCACGTCAAGCTCAGACGCCAAAGAGCGCATCGACAGTCGAGTGTCCGGCTGGATTTTTCCGTGAATGAGGCGTTTACGGATCAAGGCCTCAACATCGACTCTTTTCATTGCGCACATATCGCCATGAGTCCTGTTTAATCTGCCTTGATGGGCAACGCTCTGAGCGCTGCGGTCGACTCATCCAGCGCCTCACGAATGGTATTAATCAATTGATCAATTTGAGCGTGAGAGATGATCAGTGGCGGCGAGAACACCAACGTGTCGCGAATGGCGCGTACCATCACTCCCTTGGCAATCACCCGATCCCGAACCAATGGCCCGGCCACACCTTCTTTGCCCGTAAAGCGTTCATTGGTTTTGGGCTTTGAAACAATTTCCACAGCGCCAATCAACCCCAATGACCGAACCTCTCCCACCAACGGATGATCAAGCAACGACGTCAGCTTTTTTTGCAAATAAGGGCCGGTATCCGTGCGGGTTCTCTCAATCAGACCTTCACGCTCCAAGATCTCAATGTTGGCGAGCGCCACCGCACAGGAGGCGGGGTGACCCGAATAGGTGTACCCGTGACTGAACTCACCGCCCTCTTGGCGCAACGTATTTATAATTTCCCGACTGACGGCCGTCGCGGAAATCGGCAAATATCCCGACGACAACCCTTTCGCCACGGTCACCATATCGGGCGTCACCCCAAAATGTTGAAAGCCAAACCAGTGACCGAGGCGTCCAAATCCACAGATCACTTCGTCACAGATCAGCAATATTCCGTATCGGCGACACAACGCTTCGACTTGTTTCCAGTAGCCCTGAGGCGGAATAATGACGCCGCCCGCTCCTTGCACCGGTTCGCCAATAAACGCCGCCACATTCTCTGGTCCCACCTCGATAATGCGCTGCTCAATCGCCGCCACACAATCGCGAGTGAAGGTGGCCTCATCGCGACCATTGGCCTCCATAAAGGAGTACGGCTGAGCGACGTGCTCGATGCCCGGAATGGGCAAGTCCCCTTGCTCATGCATGAATTTCATGCCACCCAAGCTTGTCCCTGCCACCGTTGACCCGTGATACGCATTAATTCGGCTAATGAACACTTTGCGCTGCGGTTGACCTTTCAACGTCCAATAGTGCCGCGCCAAACGAAAGGCGGTATCAATCGCCTCTGAGCCCGAGTTATTAAAAAAGATGTGTTGCAACGGCTCGCCGAGCTTTTCAGCGACTTTTGCCGCCAGCAAAATCGCGGGAACAGTAGCGGATTTGAAAAAGGTGTTGTAATACGGCAGTTCACGCATTTGCTCGTACGCCACCCGCGCCAGCTCATCGCGGCCATAACCGGCGTTGACACACCATAGACCAGCCATGGCGTCCAGCAGTTGATGCCCATCCGCGTCTTCAATAATGGCGCCCTTGGCTCTGACGATGATCCGACTGCCACCCAAGCGCTCCTGCAGTTGATAGTCGGTTTGGGCTGGCAAGTGATGTTTAACATCAAGCGCTTTCAACTCTGCCGAACTAAACTGACGATTTTGCATATTCTCATCTCCTGACCAACACGCTTGCGCACGCAATAGCACGTGCGCTCCTCATATTCATCCCAACTCATTCACCGCTCGAAACGCTTGCTCAATTGCAACATCCGTGTAGGCGCCTCCGCCGCTATCGGAATTTGCGATAGCGATGTCGCCAAACGGTTGCCGAGCGCGCAGTTGAATATCCTCGTTTCCGTCGTCAAACAGTGAGTTATTTTCCGGCGCATAGCCATGGGGCCAGCGATTCACAGTGATTGCCGTGATGTCGCGTTTGGCATCAAATCCGCCGTGCCCCAGCATGGCGTTGAGCTGAGATCGGATTTCACGCTCGAAGGTCTCAAACGGGGTAGCCAACAGCTGCGCCCGCCCTGCTTTATTTTGCTCATGTTCACTGAGCCCGGGTTGGCATGGCGTGCGTACCATCCACAGCGTATTCGGCTCGCTCGGAACGCGCGGACTGCGATAGTCCCCAACATCAACCGATAACGACAAGCGCGTTGTGGTGTGATAACCATTCGGAGCGTGAATATCGTAGGTTTTAAGGTTTACAAAGGCATGCCAGTTTTTAATGGCGACACTGGTGTACACCAACGGAGTCTTTACTAGCCCGTGCAACGCTTCCTTTTGCGCACTCGGCAATTCGGGCACCAAGTACGGAATCAACATGTTGTAGCAAGCCAACACACAGTGTTTCGCACGCACCGTGTGGCTTGTGTTGTCGCGAACGTAACTAATGGCGACGCCACTCCCCGGAGTGGATGACGGCTCTACCCGAAAAACGGTGCTCTTTAAACGCAACCGAACCGCCTGAGATTCTGGAGAATCCAGCGCTTCGTAATTTAAGGGCACATTGACTAAAGCATTTAAACCGTGCGGTGGAAGTGCTTTTGGAATCAAGGTTCTCACCAAACCACGCGCGATCGTCGCGTTTCCATCTGGGAAATGCATAAACACGGAACCGCCCGTATCCGCGTAGCCCGCCGGGGTAAATCCCATACCGGGAATGGAACCGGGCGCCAATTTCAGATCCACAAATCCCGGCAACCCAATCCCCCACGCATCCAATGCCGACACCGCATCCGCGCCAACACCCCATTCTCCTTTGGTGGAAGACTGATACATCGCCACCACCTCAGGCGGCGCCTTTAGCACCTGCGCCAAAAAGTTCGCGTAACTGATTTTCAGGAGTCGGCGCTTGCGCGCATCGGAGTCAATGTCTTGCCAAATCGGCTGCGCGCCGTGTTCGATCCGAAGCACCGCTGCCCGTGCATTAGCATTCAATGGGGTGCGCTGTAACCAAAATGCGATATTGCTTTTCTCATATCCCGCCACCAAAGCGCTGGATTTAAACGTCTCCGCGTCGAAATAAATCGATCGAGTCAAGCCAAACTGCCGGTAGACCTCCGGATGCATGGCGGTGCGAGCAAGCGCCGCGGCATCAATCCCTAAATCCTTCAAAACGCCATCCGCAACACCGCTGTACGGCCGCGGGCTTTCAATGGCAAACGTACCGCCATTCATCAGCCGCGTTATTCCGTCTTGTTTAAATTCATTGCGTCTGGCGTGCCCGCCAAAATCGTCGTGATTGTCCAACAACAGCACGCGCGCGTTGGGGTGCCGTTTCAAATAGAAATGGGCAGCAGACAAACCGCTGATTCCCGCACCAACCACCACCAAGTCGTAGGCCTCACCGGTGTTCTGGGCCGGCTCAAACGGGGCTTGCGCCACCAAGGCATGGGCCTGCTCAAAGGTGCCTGGCGCGGATCCACGCAGACCAGTCCACCTTGGAGGGTAATAGGGGTCTGGGGTTCCAACGCCCGCAACAGGCTCGGCGGCCGTTAACGGAAAAGATAAACCCAAGCCGGTGAATAGGGTGCCTTGGATAAAATCGCGCCGCGAGATATCCGCATGCAGCCCCAACCGCTCGTCCAACGCCAGCGCTTTATCCGATTGCGTACGACGCACCATCGTCCTCTCCGGTCACTGAAGCTCCCAATCTAGCAACCTCTCAGGTATTCGTCAAATCTGTGATCACAGATCAACAGCCTCATCAAAACTGTAACCTTCTGTTTTTAATGCACTTTCAGCTAAGAGACCCGAGGGTGAACAAGACAATCGATCGCCGGGAACCTCGGCAAGCGCACTCGTCAAGTTGCGAATCCGAGCCTTTGAACACGCGCGCCCAAGCCCAACAAAGCGGCTGGGGAGGTCACCCCCAAAAATGCTGATGAACAGTGAATTTGCGAGTAAAATAAGGCTCCTCGTTCGCTCAGATTTAAGGATCAAACCATGGCTCAGTCACGTTTCCTCATGCCCACGGCCCTACGAATTGCCATCAGCGGCATTTTGTGTAGCACGAGCCTCGCTCAGGCAGCGGATTCAAGTCCCAACAACGTGCTTGAAGAAATTGTGGTGACGGCCACTCGCCATGAAGAAAATTTAAGCAAAGTGCCCATCAGCGTCACCGCGATCACTCAAGAATCTTTAGACATTAAAGGGATTAAAGACATCAACGACGTGGCGCGCTTTACGCCCGGCGTTAACGTGGATAATTCTGGCACGAGCAACATCTCCATTCGGGGCATCTCGTCATCGGGAGGTGCAGGCACCACCGGCATTTACATCGACGACACGCCCATTCAAATGCGCACCATTGCGTTCAACCCAGACGAAGCGCTGCCCAAATCCTTTGACATCGATCGCGTCGAAGTGCTGCGGGGGCCTCAAGGCACCTTATTTGGTGCGGGCTCCGAAGGCGGCACCGTTCGGTACATCACCACGCCAGCAAGCCTCACGCAATCCTCCGTGTACAGCCGAGATGAAATCTCCTATACCCAAGGCGGCAAGCCAAGCTATGAAGTTGGCCTAGCCGGTGGCGGACCGGTCATTGATGGCACCCTCGGCGTACGCGCCACGGTTTGGTTTCGAAACGATGGTGCGTGGATTGAACGCGTTGACCCTAACAATCCAAGCAATGTGGTGGACTCAAACGCCAACCAACAGCGCACCGCCTTGCTGCGTTTAAGTGCAGTTTGGAAAGCCTCTGATTCCGTTACCATATCGCCATCCATTTTTTATCAGGACCGCAAAGCCAACGACGGCTCCGTCTACTGGCCTTTGTACTCCAATCCCGGCAGCCATGACTTCGTTAGTGCAAACCCCACCGCGCAACCAGTGCCGGACACCTTTTATTTGCCAGCGTTAAAGTTTGAATACGACATGGGGTTTGCGAGCCTCATCTCAAATACCTCGTACTATCATCGTCAACAGAGCGACGGATACGACGGCACGCTTTATAACTTAGGCTTCTATCAGAACTACATTTTCAGAGCCAACGATCCTTCGACGCCTCTCCTTCTGGACAACACTGGCGTTCATCTGCCAGCGGGTGCCACCGATTATCGTGCGCCAGCAACGGTCCAAAATACACAACAGAATTTCGTTCAAGAAATTCGAATGCAATCCAGCGACATTCATGCGCCGATCGTCTGGACCGCGGGTTTATTTTACGAACGCAATCGTCAAAACTATTTAGAGCAAGTTCATGACCCTGCGTTGAACCAACTGCTGATGGCGATGGGCAATGCCTATCCGAATTCAATTGCCTCCCCCATTGGCAACGATTACGTCACCCCTAATTTTGGCGTGGGTTTTGATCCGCGCTATCCATCGGATTCGTATTATTTAAACTCCAACGCGACCGATGAGCAAAAAGCAGTGTATGGCGAATTAAATTATTCCCCAACCGATGCGTTCAAGCTCACCCTTGGTGCGCGCTTCGCGCAATCCTCTTTCTCGCAAAGCGCGATGACGGGCGGCCCGCAGCTGTATGGCCCAACCGTCAACGTTCCGGCCGTCGCCAATACGGAGAACTCGTTTACTCCAAAAGTGGGCGTAAGCTATCAAATCAACCCGACCAATATGGTCTACGCCACCTACTCAACTGGCTTTAGACCCGGCGGTGGCAACAATCCCGTGCCCTATGCCTCCTGCGCGGATGACTTTCAGACGTTTGGAATTAAGAACTCGCCAGCGTCTTACCAGTCCGACTCCGTTAAAAGCTATGAGGTTGGCACCAAAGACACCATCAATGGCGTCTTGAGAATCGCCACCAGCGCGTATTACATTCGCTGGAACAACATCCAACAAACGGTATTGCCACCGGTCTGTCAAATCAGCTGGATTCAAAATCTCGGACAGGCGGTTGCCAAGGGCTTTGATTTCCAAGCGGAATACGCGTTTGACAGCGGACTGACTGCAGAAATCGCAGCCGGCTATACCGATGCGCGCTACACCGCCGACAGCTTGATCAGCCCGACCTCGCAAGCGCTGCCGGTGGTTCGCGCTGGCGATGCAATCGTTGGTCAAAGTGGGCAGGCCAATCCTCCGGTCACCGCGAGCATTGGCTTAGAGTATAAATTTGCGATTGGCAATCGTGAGTCCTATGCACGGTTTGATGATGAGTACGAACAGACCGCAAAGTGGCTGACCCCATCATTGGATCCAAACACCTCGCAATACACGCCCGGCAACTTCGCGGTGCCCAGCACAAATTATGCGTCGTTCCGTTTGGGCACAACGCTGGGCAGTTGGAAAGTGGCGATGTTTATCGACAACTTGTTCGATAGCCACGCCATCGGCAACTACAACTACACCATTACCCCGGCGGGCATTGCGGATCCAACCCTGGCTGCAAACACTCGGTTAGAGCGCATCTATACGTTCCGACCGCGCACCCTGGGTCTGACCTTCACCTACCGGCAATAACCAACAGCGACGGGCTCAGATCATCTGAGTCCGTCGCACCGGTTCGCGGCGAGCGCGTGGATTATTGGATCGACGCAAAAAATAAAAATAATCTAAGGTTTTTTGGCATAAACCATGGCAAAGCGTTTTTGATCGACTATGCCGTAGTCGGTCACCGAATACTGCACCAACCAATCGCCCGCTTTACCGGCCAACCAATCGGCGTTTTGCCGTCTTCGCACCGAGAAATCAGACGGCATCTGCGTGGCTTTGATGGGCACCGGGTAATTTCGGTAGTAGCCATCCTGGCCCATCGATACGCCAATCTCCGGCTGATAGCGTTCACGAAAATTCGCGGGAGTCACCGCCCACTGATCGCCATTGGATCCGGTGATCAACGCGTCATTAACGTGGTACGCATTCGGACCGACGCTACTTTGGACAACGCCTGGTTCGGTCGCAAACCGCACGTAAACCTGCTCATCTTTAACGTACCACGCAATGGTTGGGTCGTTTAGTAAATCCGGTGGAGGATCGATGAGGAGGCTCATAGGAATTTAACCAACAATCGCAACGGCAGGTGCGCCAATAAAAATCCGACGGCTACCCAAGGCCATGCGGGCACGTGAGCACAGGCTTTTTCCGCTTCGATGGCCCGCACAATCGCACGAGTGCCGACTTCACAGCTCACCAAAAAGGGCCGTTTCTTTGCGGACGACAAAATATCCGTGTCGATAAACCCCGGACAAATCGCGCTTACTTTAATAGCCGTTTTCAACAAATTGCCACGAATGCCTTCGGTCAATGATCGCAAACCCGCTTTGGAGGCCGCGTACACAGTCGCCCCCGGCAAGCCTCGAATTGATGCCATCGAGGCGATCGTCACCAAATGGCCATGCCCTTGCTGTTTAAACAAACGCACCGCGATTTCACATTGCGTGAGCGCTGCATTTAAATTAGTCAGCAATATCTGCTGATTCATTTCCAGATGATTGGAGCCTACTGGAGCCCCACCACCGATCCCCGCATTGACAATAATCCGATCCAAACCGCCGCCATCGGCGTGAGCATGGGTGAACACTCGCTCCACCGCATCAGCATCCGTGACGTCCAATTGAGCGATGTGAACCGAAACAGTGGGATAACGCGCGCCAATCTCCGCTTTCAAGGCCTCTAGACGATCCAGACGGCGCGCGCACAGCCACAGCTCGCGACCTTTGGCCGCGAACTGCAGTGCCATTTCCCGGCCAAGGCCAGCACTGGCTCCGGTGATTAAGATTTTTTGACGCGCCTTCACTTGCGCACCACCACCTCACCACCCTTCATGACAAATACGGGATGTTGCAACAACGTCACGTCTTTCAGAACATCGCCCTTCACTCCCACCAAATCACCGTAGCGCCCGACTTCAATCGCGCCCACTTGATCGGCACGACCCAAGGCTTGCGCAGCCGTGGCGGTTGCCGCTTGGATGGCTTGCAACGGGGTCATGCCCCAGTCCACCATCGTTTTAAATTGCTTGGCGTTGTCGCCATTCGGGTAAACGCCGCCATCGGTGCCGAACACCATCTTGACGCCATAGGCGGTCGCCGCTTTGAACGTCTCCCGCTGCAAGCGGCCAATGGCACGCTCTTTGTCTAAGGACTCTTTGAAGGTGCCATTTTTCTCACCCTCGGCGAGAATATAATCGTCGTCGTACACGTCCATGGAGAAATAAGTGCCATGGGTCTTTGCCAGTTCAAAGGCCTCTTGATCCGCCAGACTGGCGTGCTCAATGGTATCAACGCCAGCACGAATGGCGTCTTTAATACCAATCGCCCCGTGCGCGTGCACCGCAACTCTCATATCTAATCGGTGCGCCTCATCGACGATCGCTTTCATTTCCTCAAGGCTGTACTGCTCACCGCCCACCGAATCGGTCTTGGAAAACACACCCCCGGTGCCACAAAACTTAATCACCTCAGCGCCATATTTTCGCAAGGTTCTGACCACCTTACGCAACTCCTCAGGGCCGTTGGCCACCGCCGGGGTCGGCACCGATACCGATGGCGGAAACTCAGTCGCATCGCAATGGCCGCCAGTCGCGCCAATCGCGTAGGTCGCCGGCACAATACGCGGACCAATCGCAAAACCCTGCTCAATTCCTTGTTTCAGCGCCACATCATCATAATTACCTGAACCGACGTTGCGGACTGTGGTAAAACCCGCTTCGAGCGTGCGTTTGGCGTTGTAAACGCCAACCACCGTCCAAAAATTATCGGTGTATTCCAAGCCGCGATAGCCATTAAAGCGGGGATCCGCCGTCAAATGCACGTGCATATCAATAAAACCGGGCATCAACGTGACGCCAGGCAACGACACCAAGTGCGCGGCTTTTGGATTGGATACGCCACTGTCAATGCGGCTAATTTTGCCATCGGTAATGGTGATCAGCGGGTGCTCAACCATTTGACCGGTCATGACATTAAGCATCCGATCAGCGCTCACGCTCACGGTTTCCGCAACCGCAAGGGACGCACCCAGCGCACCCATCCCAAGCCCCATGACCACCGCCAGCACAGATTTCATATGTATTTTCACGGCCCTCTCCTCATCACCAATAGACGTCAAATTTAAAAAAATAACCCCTCAGGGGGTGACGAACGCTTTATAAATCATTATCCTATGCGCAACTTCGGTGACATAGTGCAAAGGGAATAATGAACAAAGCCTCATTAAGACGGATGTTAACCCAATCTGCGCTCGTCGGACTCAGCTTTGGGATGTTCTTTTTCCATCAGGCGCTGGCGCAAGACGCCCCGCCGGTCAAGTCCAAAGCCGTCCTAGTCCTAGACCAGGAATCCTCGTCCGTCATTTATTCCCGCCACGCGGACGAAGCCAAACCCATTGCCTCAATCACTAAGCTCATGACGGCATTGGTGGTTTTGGAGGCGCATCAGAACTTAGACGAAGTCATTGAAATCACAGCAGAAGATGGCGTTGGCGCCAAAACCGTCACCTCACGGCTGATTCCAGGCGCACGTCTGACTCGATCGGATTTGCTGCATCTGGCATTGATGTCCTCCGAAAATCGCGCCGCTCACGCCCTGGCGCGCACCTATCCGGGCGGGTTTAATGCCTGCGTTCAGGCCATGAACGCAAAGGCTCAGGCGCTGGGCATGACTCAATCCCAATTTGAAGACCCAACCGGTCTTTCCATGAACAACGTGGCCAGCCCCCACGATCTGGCCAAGCTCGTTGAAGCGGCCTCTCAGGTTTCATTAATTCGCGAATTCTCCACCGACCAGCGGTATGTGGTTCGTGTGGGACGGCGTGAGGTCGAATTTCGCAACACCGATTCGCTGGTCCGAAACCCCACTTGGAACATTGTCGTTCAGAAAACAGGTTATATAGAAGAAGCAGGGCGCTGCTTAGTCATGAAAACCGTTATGGCTGGACGCTCGGTGGTCATCGTGCTTTTAGACTCAACGGGCAAGTACACTCGCGTTGCCGACGCCCAGCGTGTTCGCAAATGGCTTGAATCCCATTCTTTAACCAGTCAATCCAATCAACTGGGGCATCGATCGGAACGCCAAGGCTAGATGCGTTTTAGACCTCTCTGAGTCAGCATCCATACACGCCGTCCTCCTGGTCATCGCGACGATGAAGGCACGCTCTTATACATCGGCATGAATGGAATTTTTTCACCATTCGGCAATGGGTATTGAATCAGTTGTGTGGGTTGATAACCCATCATCTGATACAACCGCACACCCGGCAACGTTGCCATCATTTCAAAACGACTAAAACCCAATCGTTGAGCCCCCTTTTCACTCAGTTCTAACAACTGAGTTCCAAGGCCTTTTCGAACGTGATCCGGATGAACAAAAAAAGCGCGGATTTTAGCCGCATCCACTGTGGGGTCCAAATCTGTTGAATCGCGTTCTGAGCGCTGATCACTACCAAACAACGTCCGCCGAAACGAATAACCGCCGCAGGCTACCAACGTGCCGTCTGCGCTTTGGGCAACAAAATAAGTCTGATCTCGAATGAGTTGGGTATCCACGCCGAATGCACCCAGCAGCGCTCCTTCTATTTGCGCACTGCTGTAGTCGCTTAATCCCAGAGTTCGAATCGATACGGTGATGAGCGCCTGCAGTTCAGGCACATCGGATAATTCTGCTAATCGAAATTGATAGGGATTCATCGTGCAGACAGGATGCCAATCGGGCGTCAAAAAAACAACCCCCGCTCAGCTTGCCTGAGCGGGGGCCGTTCACTCGCCATTAGAACTTAAAGCCAACGTTTACGAAGACAACGCGACCATTGATCCCAAAGGGTCCGCCATTACGAGGATAAATTTCACCATCGTAAGTACTTCCCGTGATCGGGTAGATCGGATTGGTGGCGGTTGGAGCAATTTTGTCCGGGAACACGTTAAAGAGGTTCGCCGCACCGAAGGTGGTTGCCCACTGACCCATGTGATACGTTACGTCCACATCGGTCGTGAGCTTTGCGCCAAAGATTTGGCCAGCCGTCACGTTACCATTATTATCGAACGCCGTCGGATAGTCGTTGGCATCGGTCCAGGAACCAAAGTAGTTCTCACGCACATTGACGACCCATTCGTCACGAGCCCAGTTGGCCGACAAGCTAGCCCGATTGTGTGGCGCCAAGCCTTTGATGTCGATAATCTGATACGTTGCGATGGCACTCGGATCGTATTTGGTGACGTCGGTCGTATTGTAGTTATATGCCAACGACAAGTTCAAACGACCATCCAGCAAATGCGTTTTGTAAGTCGATACGACGTCCACGCCTTTGGTTGAGGTGTCTAGCGAATTGGTAAAGTACTGCACCGTTCCGCCTTCGCCAACGGAGGCCAACTCGGGCAACTTAGCAATATCCGACAAGCTCACCGCATAGCTTTCCGAGATGAATATGCGATCTTTCACATCGATTTGATACAAATCAACGGTGGTCACAAAATCTTCCATCGGCTTGAAGACCAAACCGACGCCGTAGTTGGTCGACGTTTCAGGCTTCAACGATTTCGCGCCATAGTATTGTGCCACGGCACTCGTCACTGGGAACGTTCCTTGTTGCAAGGAAATTCCTTTGTTGAAACTGGTCGTCAGAACTTGAGTGTTGTTTTGACCGGGCGATGGGGCATGGAAACCGGTTCCCACAGTGGCGCGTAAGGACACCGTATCGGTGGTCTTCCACAGGGCGTTGATTTTACCAACCGACTTTGATCCGAAGCTCTGGTAGGACTCATAGCGACCTGCGAAGCCCACGCTCAGGTCTTTAACCACATCTCCTTCCAAGCCCACATACACGCCGTGGCTAGATTGACTCGCGGTGCCGGCATACGTCGGACTCGTGCCGCCGTAACCGCTGGCCGCGGGCGATTCGGCAACCGTTGTCAACCCGGTGTCGTGATAGACCCCCGGTGAGACCAAGGTGTACAACTCATGAGAACTGGCATAGGGACCTGCGCCATAGGATTGCGGATCACCTGGGGTAGCGGTGAAGGTTTCTTTTCTGAACTCCAACCCACCCGACAAGGTCGCGGGCGTGGCCCAACCGATGTTCAAGGGGTAGGTCAAATCTAATGCGGCATCGGTTTCTTTTTGGATTAATGCTCCAAATTCAAAACTGGTTTGCGACGCTTGACCATAGGATGGACTTAACGAGTTATACATCGACAAGTCCACTTTATTTTCGCTGGAGGACAACGACAAATCGTACGTTAAACCACTGTCCTGTTTACCCTTGTAACCAGCCGTCAAATACGACTCCGTTGTTTTACCCACGAAGCGTGGAGTAAAACCAGCTGGATAAATGGATGAGAAGTTGAAAACGTTCGAATCCATCACGTAGCCGCCTGCGGGGCAGGTGGCGTTAGAGGCAGGACAGGTATCAAGGTAATACGGATGTTGAAAGAACGATCGACCGCCATAGGTGTCCACGCTGCCCGTGGTATTGGTGACGCCGTACGATTTGGTCGACGCAAATCGATAGTTAAAGCTCTCGTCGACGTGGTTGTACCCAAAATTACCAAACAAATACAACTTGGAATCGTCGTCGATTTTTATTTCAGAGTTAATCAAGCCTTTATAGCCATACGAAGGCGATTGACCCCAAATTTGCACCGGACCTGGATAGTTCGGCAAATCGGAGGCTAAGGTCGGATTGTCTTTGATCCACCCTAAGACGTAGGGGCGTTGGGCGCCACGGCTGGAGTGACCATCTCGATCGTATTCCAGGGCGATGTTCATAAAGCCGCTGTCGGTAAGCGCAAATCCATAATCCAAGGCAAACTGAGCGCTCTTGCTATCTTTAAAAGATAGATTCTCGCCATAATGCGTTTGGACCTCTAATCCAATATCGTCGCGTAAACCGTAGTTCATCACACCGGCAATCGCGTCAGAGCCGTATTGCGCCGTGGCGCCATCACGCAAGACTTCGAGATTTTTAATGCCAATGGATGGGATCGACGTGATGTCCGAGCCTTGCGATCCAAAGGACAGTTCGGTATCGCCACCGGTATACACTTGAACCAACGCCGAGCGATTGTAACGCTTGCCATTGAGCATCACTAAGATTTCATCCGACGGCAGACCGCGCAAGGATGGCGCACGAACAATGCTCGACGCGTCTGAAATCGTATTGGTGCCGACAAAAAACGATGGGACGATGTACTTCAACTGATCCATCAGGTTTGACGATGGCTCCTCACGCAAATCTTGACTGGAGATCACATCGACGGGGGATGGCGAATCAACGATCGTACGGTCCTGGCGACGAGTACCGATCACCACCACCTCACCAACGTCCGTTGCAGTTGGTTGGGTCGGAGGATCGGCGAGTGCGGTTTGAATTGATAAAGCCAATAGTGCTGAGCCTGCCGGCACCAACCATTGTTTAGTCATGTGTCATCTCCTGTAAAAGATCGTCGCGATTCGACGCCATCATGCGGTGTTGCAACGCGGGATGTGAGACAAATATAGCGCTTCGGTATTAATTAAGCAACAGCATTTCTACTTCTTAACATTCGATAAAAGCCGACTAAAAATTCAATTTTCAAGAAAACTTAACATTGTGACGTCAAAAAACAACACTCCTTCAAACTGGGATTGCCAATAGGGCTGACATTACTGTCCGAGATAGGAGCAAAACGTACTGACAATCGCGGTGGCGTTAGGCACATTATTGCCCGCCGCATCGTTGATGATTACTGTCCAATTCAGTACTTTTCCGTTGCCATCTACATTGGGCTTGGTTTTGATTTGAATCGTATTTGTGGCATCGACGGGTATCGACGTTAAGGTCGCCACGACCTGTGGGATCGCCAGCGTGGGACACACCGGAGCGGGAATAACTTGGCCGGAGGCTGCGTCTGAACCCGTGTACCCGTACTGGGACGATTCTTGAATTCGTCCGCCCAAAGGTTGCCAAACTCCATTTTGGCAAATGACTAAATACCCAGAATCGCTGGCATCACCATTGGCAATCAGCCCTCCCACCCCACAACTGAGGCCGGTACCGCCCACGGAGCCAATGTGGATTCCGTCGCGACGGATCAAAAACGTTGGCGATTGGGGTGACGAATTCGCACTGACGATCAATTCGCCTTCGCTCCCACCGGCATCAATTCGGGTGCTGCCACCGACCGCCACGTTCATAAACAGCGTTGCGCCGATACCCGCCGATCCCGGCAACGTTAGATTCCCTGCGCTATCCACCCCTAATGGCTGCCAAGCGCCCTGCGTCCAACTAAACGCGCGACCAAGCTCTGCCACCAAGCGAGTATCCCCATCCACATTTCCAATCAATGGCAAATCGGAAAAGCGTTCGCTGGCAGGACTCTTCCACAGACCCAGGCCTACCACCGACCAATGAGCGCCATCGCAATACAGTACGCGACCGACATTATCCGACGCGATCGCACCCATCGGCTCTGATTTAACGCCAAACGCATCAACTTCATTACAAGGATCGTTCGCGGATCGCTGCACTGCCATAATGAGAGGCGTATTTAACGTATTCAAAATCGGCAGACCTGGCGTGTAATTTCGATGCAAAAACAAATCATCCGAATACGCGCTATTGAGGTTAATAATGGCTGCCAATTGACCACAGCGCCCTTGGGAAAAACCCGTCAGAGGTTGCGACCACGCCACGCCAATTGCGCTCGCCATGGTCATATCGGAGACCATGGAACAACGCCCCGAACGATTGATTATCAACCCCGAATCATTTTGTGGAACCCATCCCCCATCAACGCCAACCTGCACTGAAATCGCATTGCCCACGCGATCCGGCAGAGGATTGGAAAATTGACTGAAAACGAACCCCACATACTGAGTATCGTGAATTAATTTGAACTCAAGCACCCATTGGCAGCCATAATCCGTACAGCCATTGAAGGTATTCGGCAAAAATCCAGCACTCTGCAAATCACTGAGCTGAACGACTAAAGAGGCATTCGCAGGCACTGAATTCAGGTGACTGCTCAAGTAACCCCGACCCGCACTGCTTAAAATCGTCACGACCTGCGCGGCTTGCGATTTCGCCATTAGGGCGTGCCAGTCCTCCATCGTCTGCAACAGGGATGGGAACGCCAAAATGCTAATAATCGAGGCGGCGATGGTGAGTATAAACTCTCTCATCGCACAACCGCTAAAAACACCCAAGACTTAGGGGTCACACTGATGGGCAACACAATTCCAACTGCTCTGGAAAAATAGACGAATTGATGACCATCAATCGAAAACCCCACGCGATCATCGACCCTGCGCGTCATTAAAAAATCATTATTGAGAACGTCTAAAGGCCAAGGCACCCAACACTGCAGCAGCGTTCGACCTCCCACCACATCGGTGGCCACTTGAAGGGTCAAGCGAGTGGACCTAAAGTGATTAATTTCTTGCAATAACTGTAAATTGATCTGTCCACCATTGGTCACCGCATCCTGCATTATTCGCTGGCACCCAGACTCAAACCAAAGCGCTTCCATTGACTCATGGCCAGAGTCCATAAGCGCTTTCAAATTAAGCGCACTCTCTTTAATTAATAAAATGAGTGCGCCCAATAGCGCCGATAGCAATAATGCCCGCATTAATCAGTGCCCGAATTCAAAAATAATCTGATTAACGCCAGCCTGACAATTGGTGGCAACCGTGGACGGCGAAATTGGTGGCAGCATTTGGGTACCGTTCACCGTTAAAGATTTGAGCGAATTCGGTGAAGAAGTCGCAAACTTGGCACACACCGAATTAGGTATACCGTCTTCGGTTACCGTGAATGTAGTATTTGGAGAAGCAGACGCCACTGTGATTGCGCCATTAAACTCATTAACCAGATTTGAGCCCGACACGATTGCCACAGGCGCCATTCCCCCTGAGATGACGTTTGAATTTTGAATTCCACTAAACGACTGGTTGATGCCGTAAACCCCTTGGACATTTTGAACCAACGTCAACAAATCCGTGGTCGCAGAATTGGAGTTTTGACTATCCCGACCTTGACCGATATAGGTGACCGCTGCTGCCACACCCAAAATAGACAAGACTGTTACTACTGAAAACAAAATGAAATCTCTCATCTTAAGCTCCTTGTGAAAAGTCAATGCGCACTGAAAAAATGTGAACTTTGAACCGAATCTAAAACCACGTTTTGAATTTCAAACGTCGCCAAAATAATGCAAATCATTAAACTCACTGTGAATAAGGTGGCCAGTGCTCCGTACCACGACACCGAGGACGCGATTTTATTGACGACGTCAATACTCGATTCGTGCACCAGTGCAGTAATCCGATCGGCGGAGTCGACAAAACCATGAGTGGCATCCAAATCACTCACTAGGTTGGGATCTGGAAACTTAGCGTCGACACCGGCAATGGATATGCGCTGCAACGCCTTCGGAAAACTCAATCCCTCCGCCATATTGGCCTCAACAACTTCAATTCGCTCCTTAAGCCACGGTGACGCAAACCGGCCAGTGAGCTCAATTGCCGCCATTTCCCGCACGTGAGAGGACAACAACGCCGCAACTTCGCTGAGCCAAATAACCCCGAGCAGGTCTCGGTAATGACTAAATATCGGCAAATACTCCGCTTGAAGTCGCCTAGGCCCTTGCCAATTGGGCAGTAGCCACAAAACCAAACAAAACAATAAAACAACACTTATCGCGAGCGCGAGGGCCCAAAAACTGGTTACAAAAGCGCATAAGCTAAAAACCAATCCAATCACGCCGCCTGCCGAATTGGGATTGACTATTAAGCCTAGGACGGGTTGAACCCTCGTCGCAATTACAAACAGCATCACCACCGCTAAGCCAACATTTGCCAAAACTGGAACTACTTCCTTGCCAATTTTTTTTCTGATCGACAGCATCACGTCGCGGTGATTAATACAGTTCAAAAGAGCTTGGCTTAAATTATCGCTACCCATTCCAACCGAAATCATCGCGTATTCACTTTCCGGAACCAATTCACTCAGCGCCTGAGAAAAATCCGCGCCATTATGCAAGTGAAAAATGACCTTTCGAAAATAAACACAGGCACGCCGTTTGCGATGTCGCTCCAATCGTTCAACAAAGCGCTCAACGCATTCAATTAGGGTGACGTGATTCGAATTTAACATCGCCACGTGCCGATAAAACGAACGTCGTAATGCCCAGGAAACCACCCAGTGATGAATCACCATTAATTGAATCCAATCAGCAATGCGCCTGCAAACATTCATTGTTTCATCCTAGCATGGCGTGTTTTGGACGTATGACGTCAACTCGTTCCAGAACTTCAAAAGGATCAACCAGGCCCGCCATTGCCAACCGCGTTGCGCGTTCGATCATAGGCATATCCGAATCATCTGATTGCATGTGATCTTCTCGAGCGGCTTCTAAGTTTTTCTCTATAAAATTTTTCATCAAGCGATTAGTTGTGATGACGATTTCAGCAACGACTAGCCGACCAGCCAAACCGGAATAGCCACAGTGCTCACACCCCCTACCTTTAAATCGGACTCTGGTAATGTCTCCCCACGTGGAGAGAATCGCCAGCAATGACGCAATGACTTCGCCATCAGAAAAATGCAGCGGCTTCGTAAGCGAACATCGATCGCATAACTTACTCAACAGGCGTTGACCCAATACCCCTCGGACCTGACGATGGTCACAAAACCGTGATTTTCGGAGCAGACCGGATCGATCCATTCCTTCCAGTCGATCAGCCCACTGAAATGGATCAGATAAATGCAATGTCGTAAAAATCCCGTGGCCACTGATTGCCGCCTCCAAGGCAACGTGAGCGACGACGTCATCGCGAATTTCCCCAAAGAACATCCAGCGTGGAGCCATCCTCAGCATTACCGTCATCGCTTCCTGAAACGCGCGAGATCTCTCTGAATCCGAGTGAACGTTTTTCACAGCCAGCTGTACGGCGCCCTCTATTGGAACTTCAATCGGGTCCTCGACCGTAATCAATCTAAGATGTGGTGATCGCTGCAATTTGGTCATCAACATGTTGAATATCGTTGTTGACTTGCCACTTCCGACAGGGCCGGTAACCAATACAATTCCGTCGGGCATCGACATCAATTGATTAAGCAACCTAACTTGCTTTTGATCAAATCCCATTGTTGCGAAGTCAAAGTTGCCACTCGGCGCCTTGGGAAATGGGTACGAACACAGTCGCCGCCGACCGTGATGACCTCCGCCATGGTATTGAATTCGCATCGTCATGAATTCGGCGAATTTATCGTAAGGAAAGCACGGGCCGCGCTGTATTCGTACTCCAGCAATGTTCACGTCTTTACTGAATTCCGAACCTGGAATCGACGCGTTTTGAAAGACGCCCAACATGAAGCTGGCATCACAGACGGTGGCCAACGCCTGATACGCCGCCCTGATCATCGCGACGCCCTTTTCACGAGTAATTGTGGGCAATTGTCGAAGCGCACCGTCAATTTCAAATTGAATACTGGCAACGTCTGCAGAGACAACGATATGAATATCACTGGCGCGATACTCCGCAGCTTCTTGGATCAATTCTCGCATCGCTTGCTTATTAAACTCATAGGACGCCTGTTCATCGGAAGTCACATTTTTATTTTTTGGCGCGTTAGACAATTGAGAAAGATCGACGTTTTCGACCGCGAATGGTCTGTTGTATCGCTCTTTTAATTGACGAATGAACGTTTGAATATCGGATCGTCTGTGTTGCGTCATATCGACGCGAATGATCGATTGCTGTATATCCAAACTGACACTGCTCTTTAGATAATCTGGTATTTCAGTCATAGTCAAATTTCTCCGAAAATTTGCCACTGACTGTTCTCGAATACCAAGCGAGTAAGGTAAGTACCTGCGATTTCCAGCGGCAGCTGCCATGGCGCCAATTCGGTTGAAATAACAAATCCGCGATGCCTGTTCGAATTGGTGAAACGTATTTCCGCATCAACGTTTTTGGACAACTCTCTTAGGCGCAATTCAGCCAAAGCAGAGGGCCCCGGCCAATCCACATACTCAGGATTTTTTTTATAAGTTGAGTGAAACTCAATGGTTTTACCGTCGGCGCTGACTTCGCCCACTGGTCTTACTAAAAACGACTCTCCGCCGGTCCAGCGAATCAGTGTGCCTTGGTTTGTACACTCGAAGTAACTCAGATTCCAGCCGCCAGGTGCCTGCACTGGTTGTCGATATATTGCGGCTTTGCACCGCGCTATCAAGGAAGCCGTATCAACCACTTTCTCAAGAGGTTCTTGAGGAGCCTTGTTTTGACCGGAGAGATTGCTTATTACTCGGGGAGACGTTACGTCGATACTGTGTTGTCGTTTATTTAAAAAATAAATTAACGCCATCAGGCATGCCATGAAGGCAACGGAAAAATACAATCCAATGATGTTGCGCTTACGATTGATCGGCACCAGAGGAAATTTGTGGTACCGCTTAGCGCTTTTGAGCTGATCTACCAGCTGATCGAAGCTACGGCGCTCGCATTGAACCCCGAAATCCACCGCAAAGGCGGTAATCACTCGATCTAAACTATCCCAGTCGCCAATGACCTCGCCCGCCGGCGCTGGAGAGCCGCCATCCAATACGCCAATCCAATAAAATAACCCGTTCGGCAACGCGTACACCGCCGACCAGGCTCTTGGATTGTGTTGATACTGAACTGCCGCTAATGTTGCGGCTACAGAATACGATTGTTTGGATGGGACTTTGCCAACCGCGAATCCGTAATCATAAATACTGTGGCGATCATCCAAAGCACGCTTTTTCGGTGTGACGATATGGGTTGCAGCTATTTTTTTTGCCTCTGACTCAAGCTCACCTTTAAATTTCGCTACGCCATACGAGCTCCAGTGCAGTCCAAATACCCAGTGGTCGCTGTCAATTTTGAGCAGCGCGCACTCTGAAGGATCACCGATCAGAATGGAACTCGGGCCGCGTGGCGCCATCACGGTACCCTCGGTGGCGTGGCAGCATTGCCATTTAAATTTGAACCAAGATTGCCAATTCCACTCGCCGTAACGCCTTTGTCACTCAATGCGTTAGCACGCTTTGAGGGGACTTCCGGTTCAAATGGGAGCGCTTGGCCGTTTACCCGAATCCCGTCCTCGTAGGACACGGATGTCACCACGCCAAGGCCCGGCACCTGCGATCCCACCTCGACCGTAGTCAGTGACCCCGTGGCCAATCGAATGAGTCCGCGTGATTTGTGTGAGGTCCCGGTGACGGCGACCACACTCACTAAATTGGCCGCGCTATTGATAGACGGATTCGTGTCCGTGGAGGGCAGGTTCGGTGTCTCGGAGACGCTTTTAAGTCGTCTTTGGGCATCACCCAGTCGAACCTTTGCTTCGACGATTTTCGTTTCAGAGTTTATTCGACTGAGCTCGGCATAGGTCAGGCCAGACTGGGCTGATATCCCGTTCTCTACGTCAACGCCCGCGACCCCACTGCCAGACCATAGGATTATGGCTACGAACCCTATCGTTTGTCTCTTCATGTAATTACCTCAACCGATTTGCCGTAACAACAATGGCGATGATTTGGTGACTCTGCGTCTTATCAAACCCACCCCCTAGCAGTGGATTTAGCGGACTGAACGTTCCGTTATGTGTCTCACGCTGACTACGGGAATCAAAGGCGGTGAGCAGAAGAGCTTCGCCTGGCTTTAAGACAACATCATCCTGAAGGTCTGAGCTCAATACGGTAGGCTCCTGAACGGAGTTTCCTCCCGTCGTGAACTGCTCGAGTTTTTGTAGCTCGCTTGAATTTATTGCGACCGTCAGATGCACGCTGGAATTGACCACTCTCGGTAGAAAGTAGGTGTTAAATCCAGTATTTAATGTGGCGGCATTAAGCGATGTGTTTGTTCCAACGTTAGCCGTCACCGCCGAGCTTATACTCGCAACGTAGCTTTGGCTCTGTCCAACTTGGCTAACCACTGCATGACCAGATTTTGTAACTTCGGTTTTTTCAAAGACCGTGCTGACATTACCAAGAGCTGAAAGCGCCGATAAAACGCCACTGGTTCCACTCCATCGATTGGTGTTACTGCCGTCAGATAAAATACTAAAGGATGCGCTACCCAGCGTATTACCCAATAAAGAGCTTGGGCCTGCGACGCCCGAGACGCTGATATGATTTCCGCTAAGGTTGTTTTGCAGTGCGACGCTGGGAGAAAACCCGTAATCGTTTTCACGCGTAAATTGGACGTTGTAGACGGTGATCTCAAGCTCAACTAATGCGCTTAATTCGTCATTAACATCATTCACCCAACGCTCGATTCGACGCACAGCGCTGGGTGAACCTTGGACGGTTATAGAGCCTATCGAGGGATTTACCAGGACCTGACCATCCGCTCCGAGAATGGCAGCTGCGGCGCTGCGAATTTCTGCCCACACGTCTCGGCTAACGCTGGATTTGCTTTTCAGTCCGCTATTTCCAATCCCTCCTCCACTGGATCCGGCACCATAACCGGAACTTGCCGTGCTACTTACACCCCCAGACAGTGAAATGGACGCTTCCTGCGTATCGATGCCAGGCAATTCAGCAATTTCAAAGGTTTTGGTAATAATCGAGCGAAAGACGATTCCAGCCTCACTGAGCTCCCAAGTTGCGCCCGTTTGCGCGGCAATTGCTTGACACAGCCCTTTAAGATCGCCTGCGTAGTCTAATTTAAAGGGTTGTACGCGATCCATTTCAATGGGAACGCCGATTTGAGCGGAAAGTAAGCGCGCGACATCAACCGACTGCAAGGACAAGTCCGATCGAAAAAAAACATCCATGCTCAGGTAGGCGGGCAATTCTTGTTGACGCGCAATTTCCTTTTTTCCCAAATAGGGATAGTCCACTGTACTTATGAAACGTCTGGATTCCTCGCGTTCCTTATCAATCGCCGTCACTACTTTACTGACTAATGGTTTATCGGATAGCCAAGCATTCGGCTCGCGCACACAGGCTACGAGTAACAGTAGAATAGAACACTTAACTATTTTTCTATTACTAATCCGAATCATTTTGAAATGACCACTGTTCGATTAGCTTTATAAAAAGTTGCTTTTAAAAACAGACCCTGATGCCTGAAATCGCTCAACACATTTATCAACGCGTCATTGAATGTACTGTGGCGATACGCAGCAGGGGCTTGAACCTCGTAGTCTTGATCCAATGACCACACAACAATCCATTGTTCATTAATCGCCCAACGTGATAAATTTTGAAGCACGCTTTGACGGATATCCAATCGGTATTCTTTGTCGGCGGCAGAAGCACTTGTCATCGACGTGGTTAAGTCTACTTTTCGAACAACTACGTCGCCAAACTGAGTCTCCTCTCTTGGATCTTGACTATCTGTGTGCGAGTCCCGACCCGCATCGTCTATTGACACTGCCGAAATGATCACACTGGGGCGGTCTACAGTTGGGTCTATGCTTGCGGCCACCACAATCCGATTTTGGACGCACAACCATAAACCACCCAGGACTAGCCCAGTAGCGCTTAGCATTCGTTTAATTAGGTCCATACTGATATTCCCTACGATTTTAATGATGTCGTTGGAGTGCGAGTCACCTAGACTGTCACTAATGGAGTTTTTTAGGATCAGCTGCCGCTCGATTTTTTGACGAACTTAAAATGACTTTAACATCACCGTTACTACCAATAGTCGTCGGGATTTCTCGACGCTTTTGCGACTCGATTGGCTTTTTGCATTCCACTAAAATTTTAACAATGTATGTTTTCATCGTTCGTTTCTCCCAGGTTGTTGGCTATAAATTTTTTCCAGATGGCTCCGCAATCAAAATAAATTTATCGGTTTCTTTAAAGTACACTTCGATTGGTACTCCCTGCTTTTTTAATTTCCGCTCTAACTGATTGATGGCTGATTCAAATGAACCCTGGAGATCAAAGGAAGACAGTATTTGCCAATCATCAGCCAATTGATATCGATAATCCCAGCCCGATTGTTTTGACCAATCTTCAATCACTGAACGCAACGTTTTTCCGGATCTAACAGACCACGTTTCTTTTTTGACAATTGAGACGCGATCGCTCTCATCTGTTGCTTGGATTTGGATAATTGGTTTTTGCGTGAGATCTGTATTACTGCTCGACGCCCTATCCACAAATTTTTTATCAATCTTAGCAGTTCGAACAGAGCCAACATTTACTTTTTCTTTTAAATTTTCATCACTTACGGTAGATCTTGATGGATCGTCGTTAATTTGCAAGGCAGCTTTAGGCTTATCACACAACCCAACACTGTCGGCAGGCTTAATGTTAATTCGCTCCCAGCTCATTTCGTGCTTTGGCGCAGGAACGCAACTTGTCAACACACCAAATGCGCAGCACAGTATTAGCGTTGACTTTGAACGTGTTTCCGACGACATTTTTAGCTGGTAAATCATCGTCACATCTCTGGAATTGACCGGCTTCCAGATTAATTCACAGTTCAAATTTGGCGGTTTCAATAATTAATGCATTCATTGATTTTAAATTGCAATGGCATTGATTTTATTCGGGGGTTGTGTACACATATACAGATATTTGGTTTTTGAGGGTGCCGATTCCTATGCCAATAACCTATCCCCCTGGGTCGCGAGCGCCGGCTCGCCCGTGGCCGGCGATTTGTGCGTGACCGACTTAACGTGGTTTTATTAGACATGGACATCGGTGATGGGCCTAAGCAACTGTTTTTTCGTGGTTTATTTCGATTTACGCATTTTGTATAAACTAGACCCCTGCCGTCGTGCAGGCAAACCCCTGTTGGGTTCGGGCTTCTTAGACTGTGTTGAGGATGTTGTTTAACGTTGACAACGTCTGTGCCAATAACTCGCTCATGGGTATTCTTGTACTTTCGGCGTCATGAATTGAGTTTTATTTCAGCGAAGGACTGTCTATGCCAACCAATTTGAAACTCATGGCAATTCGCCATCCTGATGATCGTCAATCTTTGGGTATTCTCTATGGCAATGAAGTGCTGGATGTGCGCGCGGCGAGTTCAGCGCTGCAGTTGCCAGCACCTGAAAGCATGGAGCAGTTGCTATTGGAATCGCGCAGTCATGAACTCGAAACTTTATTGAAGTGTGCTCAGACGTCACCATTGAGATCTCAATTTTTTAAAAAAGAGGAGGAACTCGAGCATGGGCAGCTATTCACCCATCCTGGGAAAATTATAGGCATCGGTCTCAATTACAAGGCCCACGCCGCTGAGACCAAAGCCGTCCCCCCATCGGTGCCCATTTTATTCAGCAAGTACTCTAATGCTCTTGCGGGGCACAAGTGCGTCATTACTCTGCCGCCTGGCTCGGTGTCTTATAAATTTGATTACGAAACCGAGCTTTTAATTGTAATCGGCAAACGCGCCTTTAACGTCTCTGAGGCCCAAGCATTATCCCATGTCGCCGGCTATTGCACGGCACAGGACTTCTCAGCTCGAGATCTGCAAACTGAATTGCCTGGTGGACAATGGTTGGCAGGAAAAACCTTAGACAACTTTGCACCGATAGGCCCCTACTTCGTTTCCGCTGACCTTGTCGGTGATCCGAGCAATCTCCAAATTAAAACATGGGTGAATGGCGAGTTACGTCAGTCGTCTAATACCGGCGACATGATTTTTTCTCCAGCACAGATCATTGCGTATGTCAGTCGACTCTGGCCATTAGAGCCAGGCGATCTTATTTTTACAGGGACTCCCCAGGGCGTCATATTGGGCCTTCCACCGGATAAGCGAGTGTGGCTCAAACCTGGCGACATCATTGTCAGTTCCGTTGAAAAGCTTGGTGAACTTCATATTCGTTTGGCCTGAAACTAAATGCAATCGCTATTTTTATTTTATCCACACAGGAATATCAACAATGTCATTGATCAGAATGCATCGATTTAGCATCCTCGCAATTGCCGCCCTCGTTGGAATCCTTTCGCCGAGCATTACTGTGGCGGCCGCGCCCTTTCAAAACCAACAGGCGCCGGGTTTTTATCGATTTCACCTAGGCAATTTTGAAATCACGGCACTGAACGACGGGACATTCCCTATGCCGGTTGGTAAGCTTTTACAAGACTTATCACCGACGCAACTGACCCAGTCACTTCAGCACTCTTTTTTATCTGATCCCGTGACGTCATCCATCAACGGTTTCTTAGTTAATACCGGATCCCGATTGGTGCTTATTGATACAGGCGCCGGCCGCTCGATGGGTCCGACCGTCGGTCACTTGCTGCAAAATTTAACCGCTTCCGGTTATCAACCATCTCAAATCGATGAGATTTACATCACTCATATGCACGGCGATCACATTGGTGGACTCACTCGTGACGGAAAGGCTTTATTCCCGAACGCCGTGGTCTATGTCGCAAAGTCCGAGGCAAATTACTGGCTTGATCCCGACAAACGACGTACCGCGCCTGAATCCGTTCAAGGCTCGTTTGATGCAGCGGCAGTTGCATTTGCGCCTTATATTGCTGCACATCACTTCGAAACGTTTAACGATGACGCCGATTTAGCCCCTGGCATCCACGCCCGAGCAAGCCATGGCCATACGCCCGGTCATACCGTCTATGTGGTGTCCAGCCAAGGACAAACGATTGTGGCGTGGGGTGACTTGATGCACGTTGCCTCCGTGCAGTTTCCAGACCCGAGCGTCACCATCGGATTTGATTCGGACCGTGATTCTGCCCGAGCGCAGCGACTGGGACTATTCTCGGAGTCGGCAACCAAATCATACTGGGTAGCTGGCGCTCATCTCCCCTTTCCAGGCGTTGGTCATTTACGAGCTGAAGGCAAAGGTTACGGTTTTCAACCGATTAACTATGAGTCATCGTTTTAAAGTAATAGCACTACATCATCACGGTCGGGGGCTCAAACACGACGAGAGAGCCCTCGGCAGTTCGCAAAACGTTTAACGCCGACACGCTAGCCCCATGATCCCGCCTGACGCCATTGAGGCCGTCCCGATATGTGAAACCACAATCCGCTGATTCCGAACTCTGGCGAGTCAGAACAGTTTGACTAAACGGTAAGGAAGACGATTAATGGCGCGCCCGGAAGGATTCGAACCTCCGACCACCTGGTTCGTAGCCAGGTACTCTATCCAACTGAGCTACGGGCGCGTGGATGCTGTCGTCGACAGCCGTCTAGTATAGCAAAAAAAATTTAATTAATCCCTTTTTAAATACCCCGCTCAAATATTTTTTTCAATGTTTTCAATAACTTAATTAAATACGGCCGACTATGATCCTCGACGGCAGTTGGCCACCTTAAAACAGGAGGTGCGGCAGCGGATTCAGAGCCTGCCTTTGATTGTCAGGACGATATTCGAATTCATTAATCTGACGCCATGCAACCTGCGTTAATTACGAATAGCCCACATTCTTCAATCTTGGACAATGACTTGAGGACGCCATCGTCCCGATCACTTTGGAAGTTTATGTCCAACTTATCCACCACCCCGCCGGCCACGCTACCGCACTATCTAGTCGACACCTACCACTGGGCTTACCTTTCACCTCGATGGGTTCCCTTGCTCGATCACACTGCCGTAGTCAATGTGATTTTATGGGGACAATCTGCAAAGCTGATTGCGAACGTTACACAAAATATAGAGCGCGATCACCACGTGCTTCAGGCCGCCTGCGTCTACGGCAATTTTTCAGGAAAAATTATTCAACGCATCGGCAATCAAGGCGCACTTCAAATTGTGGACATCGCACCCATTCAATTACGCCAAGCGCGAGCGAAACTAAAGAGCTTCAAAAACGTGTTGTTTGCATTAGGAAATTTACACTCGCAGGCAGGACTAGATTTAGATTTAAAATTTGATCGAGCGATTTGCTTTTTTTTGTTACACGAAATCCCTCAAGAACAACGCCCAGCAATCTTAAAAAACTTATTGCGTGAATTAAAGCCAAACGGTCGGTTGATTATTGTGGATTATCATAAACCCCGACCGTGGCATCCATTAAAGCCCATAATGACTTTGATATTTAAGCTGCTCGAGCCTTACGCTCAATCGTTTATCAATGACGATTTACTCTCTTATTTAAAACCCATTTCTTATAGAGTAATATCCAAAAAATTACATTTTGGGGGACTCTATCAATCCTGGGTAATCGAAGTAAATTAACGCTATTTATAACAGTAAGGCACTTTTCAATTCGCCCAACCAAGGCTCATAGTGTTTCCAGTGATCAAGCCCATCTCTAAACAGTGGTTGACGCACTTGCTCCGAGCTCGCGGTACGAATTGAACGCTTGGTCTTATAAAATTCCATGCAGGAGGACTCAAATTCTAATCCACAATAGTCCAAAATTCTCCTAACTTCCGCTTCAAAGTTATCCACTAGGGTTTCATGCTGAACACGCAATACACGATTGGGCAAGACTCGATCCCAATGATCCATCAATTCCAAATAAGTGCGATAGTAGCGCGCAATATTATCGATAGAATATGTAAACTCCTGCCCAGAAGCAAATAGTTGTTTGAAATTTGAAAAACAACACGCCATTGGTTCACGACGCGCGTCAATTATTTTAGCGTTTGGAAATAACAAGTGTATCAAACCAATATGCCGAAAATTATTGGGCATTTTGTCGATGAAAAACGGCTTATTTTCAACTCGATACGCACGCGTTTGCGCAAGATAGCCTTGAGCAAGTCGTTGGTATTCAGTCACGTTTAGATCAGTCAAGCACTCCGGATATCGAGAATATTCGTCACTCATGTCACGACCGGTCAATTCTAAAACGATTCGAGCAATTTCCGCCAATTCAGCGGTACCCTCTACTTTAGAATGAGAGGACAATATTTGCTCTATCAGTGTTGATCCGGATCGAGGCAAA